>UEXN01000672.1_pt1 | contig 31670 bp, 30 predicted proteins | sample 1796711 | NCBI WGS metagenome assembly UEXN01 (sample SAMEA4772470, study PRJEB27181) | metagenome | reverse complement strand
ATAAGTCAAACTGGCGTATTGTGCAATTACCAAACGGTTTCTATCAAACCGAACACCAAGATCAAAAAGAAAAAGATACTTGGCACGACGTCACAAGACGTGAAACTTTAGAAGGAGCAGAACAAGCGATTGATTCATCAGTTGCTCATTATGCTAAAAAACTAGAGTTCGCTAATGGACCAAAAGTCGTGAAGACCTTTAAGTAAAATTAATTAAATTAAATCTAATCAAATTATGTCAAATGCAATTGTCAAAAACCTTAACTTCGGTGACGAAGCTAGAGGTAATGTATTTAAAGGTATAACTAAACTTACACAAGCTGTTAGCTCCACACTTGGAGCTAGCGGTAAGTGTGTAATGCTAGAAGATGCCACAGGAAAACCAGTTATAACAAAAGATGGTGTTACCGTAGCAGATTCTATTGTACTAAGAGATCCAGTAGAAAACATGGGCGCTACACTTATAAAAGAAGCCGCTCGTAAAACAGTAAAAGAAGCAGGTGATGGTACAACCACTGCTACAATATTAGCTCATGCTATTTTAGAAGAAGCTTATAAAGTTTCTGATAAAACTAATTCTAGAGAACTTAAAAATGGAATTAACAAAGCTGTGCAACAAGTTGTTGAATATTTAGAATCTATATCAGTACCTGTTACTGGTAACATGATAGATCAAATAGCTACAATATCAACAAACAATGATAAAGAATTAGGAGAAATAATTGCTAATGCTTTTAGATCCGTAGATAACACAGGTGTTGTTATGATGGAAGTTTCTGCATCAGGTAAAACTGAAATAGAAGTTATTGAAGGAGTTCAATACGATAAAGGATTAACAAATTCTCATTTTGTAACAAACAAGCAGAATAAAACTGCAGAATTAGACAACCCATTAGTATTGCTAGTTGAATCACCTATTGAAACAATTAGGCAAATTCAATCAGTGCTAGAGTATGTAATAAAAAACAATAAACCTTTGCTTATTATAGGCGATTTAGAACAAGGTGTTTTATCAGCTCTAGCTATGAATAAAACGAAAGGTAATATAAAAGTAAATGTTATTGATGCTCCAACTTATGGTATCAATAAAAAACAAACATTAGATGATTTATCTTTATTAACTGGCGCAACTATTGTAAATGAAGATTTGGGTGATGATATGGATTTAATACAAATTGAATATCTTGGCACTTGTTTAAAAAGTGTTACATCACATTCAGATACAATAATACAAGTAAAAGAAACTTCTTTAGAAATACAAGATATTATTAAAGGTATTAAAAATAAATTAAAACTAGATAACCCTTCTCATGAAGTAATTAAACTAGAAAAAAGGTTAGCTATGTTAGCTGCTAAAATAGCTGTAGTTAAAGTAGGTGCAAATTCTGAAATAGAATTAAAAGAAAAAAGCGATAGAGTTGAAGACGCTCTTTGTGCAACTAAAGCAGCTATAAAAGAAGGAATAGTTCCAGGTGGTGGAATAGCTTTAGTAAATGCATCAATGAAATTAAACAAAATTGAAATAGGAAGTAAAGTGCTTGCAGAAGCAATATTATCTCCTTTCAAAACAATACTTAGTAATGCTGGTTTGAGTTGTGATACTCCAACTAAAGCTAATCAAGGTATTGATGTAGTTACAGGGAATATGGTAAATATGATTGAAGCTGGAATTATAGATCCACTGTTGGTTACTAAAAGCGCATTGCAAAACGCAGCTTCAGTAGCAACAACAATATTATCAACCGATTGTGTAATCAATAATTTAAGAATAGATGAAGGCAATAGGTAGAAATTTAATCATAGAAAAAACAAAAGAAGGAACCACTAAAACTAAAGGTGGTTTACTTCTTGCAGAAACTCATAGAGATGACATTAGATATGTAAAAGCTAAAGTTGTTTCAATAGGTGAAGAAATTAAAGGAATAGACAAAGGTTCTGAAATATTTTACGATAGACACGCTGGTCATAAAATAGAAATTGACAAACAGCCTTATCATGTTATAAAAGCTCAAGATGTTGTTGTAGTGTTATGAGAATAACAGCTAGTGACATTAAAGAGTTAAACTTATTAAAGCATTATAGAATAATTCGTAAATGGGCTTGTAAAAATAATGATTTAACAGATGCAGACTTAGAAGTATTAATATATTTAGACTGCATGGATCTTTTTAGTAAGCATGATTTTGAACAAGGTGTTTATTCTTACAGTTGGGATAATAGAAGATGGAGTAGATTAATTAAAGACGATTGGATTGTTGTGTGGAGAAAAAGAAATAGAACTACACAAAAATATAATATATACAAAGTGTCATTTAAATGTAAACAACTTATAATGAGAATGTATAGAATTATGCTAGGTCATGATGATATACCAACTAGTGAAAGAAGAAATAAATTAATAAAAGGCAATAGTTATACTGATAAAGTAATGACACAAGCTATATACAACGTAAACAAAGACAAAAATAGATAACATGGGATTATTTAGTAGAAGAAATAAAAGAAGAAGAGACGCTTCTAGAGCTATACGTAGTATTACAGGAGGTATGTTAGGTGGTAACTCACAACAAAATTATCAAGACGATGTTATGTCTAGTCTTGAAAATATAACAGAACAACTAGGTAGTATTGGCGCAACTAGTCCTGAACAAACTGAGGTAGCAAGTCAAGCAGCAGCAGGAGGTTCTGGTGGTGGAGTTGCTGACGCTACACAAGCTGCAATGGTAGATCCAACAGAAGTTCAAGAATCAATGATGGGTGATACTAACGCATTAGATTCAGTAAACGCTACAAGCGCATTAAACACCTTAAAAAAATATAAAGGTAGTTGTAAAATGAAAAGAAAAAACAAATAAAAAATAAATTATGGCACATCACGGAAAATACGATCCTTCAATGGAAAAATTAAAACCTGGAACTAAAGTAGGTATAGTAGGCGAATCTCATGTTTGGGACGGACCATTAAACCAAGAAGGTAGAGCTCACGGAGAAGGTTCAAGCTCAGGTATAACGGGTATGGAAGTATTAAAAGCACCATCAATGTATAAAGCTGGTCCTATATCTACAATAGCTAAAGTATTTAAATAAATGAGATCTCCATTTTATAAAGAAGGATTCCCTGAAATAAAACCAGAGAATAAAGGTAAGTTTACAGCATGGGCTAAAAAGAACGGTTTTAAAGACGCTTGTTCTGCTGCATCATCTGTAATGTCAAATAAAAATAAATATAGTGAAGAGGTTGTTAAAATGGCTAACTACGCTAATAACTTCGGTTGTAAAAATAAATAATATGAGAAGCAAATCACCATTCAGACAAGATAAATGTTCTACCGCTTGGGCCAAGTGGGAAGAAGGTTATAAAAAAGTTGGTAAAGATAAACCATCAGAAAAATTTAAAGGCAAGTCAGAAATGCAAGTTGAAAGAGGGGAGTTTGAATGTAGAGATGGTAAAATAAAATTGAAAAAAACTGACGACGCAGAACAACCAATAGAGAAAAAACCAGAATAATATGGCATTTAAAATAAGCAGTCCATTTCTTATGGAAAATAAGCAATGTGAATCAATGAGAAAACAAGCAGCTAAACTTGCTAAAGAAATTCAAGCAATGCGAGCTGAAAGTAAAAAAACAGGCAAGGTAACTAACTGGGACGCTAAAGCGGACGAGTTATCTAGAGTAAGAGAAAGAATAGCCGAACAATGCAAAAAATAAAAAAATAAATTATGAGTTCACCATTTCAAAGAGCGTTTAGCGGGAAAAGTCCATTAAACAAACACGGTAAATTAGAAAAGAAACTAAAAAAAGTAAAAGAAGGAAAAATAGGATCTGAAGGTCAAGGCGGTATAGATTATGAATTACAATCTCAGCTAGAAGAACAAATCAAAGTTGCTAAAGCTAATCATAGCAAACAACAAGATAATAGTATTGTTGAAGAAGAAAGAGACAACAGTCAGATGGATGCTTCTATGGCTAACTACGGTGTAAGCGATAAAAAAAAAACTAAAAGCGTAGCTCAAATGAGATCTCCTCTTAATGGATCTTATGAAAGTGGTGGTAGAGGTGAAATATATGTTTCTTCAGTAGGAGCTATACAACAAGCTGTTGGTTCTGTTCAAAATGCTGTAGATTCTTACATGAATGAAGATCCTCAACATAAAGCAGATAGAATAGCTGGTAGAATTGATAGTAGAAAAAATAGATTATATCACGGTGAAGATATAATGAATGATGATAGTTTAACAGACGAAGAAAAAGAAAATAAATTAGCAGAAGTAAATCAAAGAAGTTATTCTATGAAAACGCAAGAATTAATAGATAGAGCTGCTACTTCTCAAAAAGAAGCTGATGAATTTGAGCTTTCAGAAATTGAAAGACTTAAAAAAGAAAACGAAGCTTACAAGAAAAAATTTAATATTTAAACAATGGGACACAAAGGACATTACGGACAATACACAGGTAACGCTAAATGGTCAAAAAATCACGCTGACACAAGAGTTACTAAATCAAACTATAAAGCTTCTGAAAGAGATGATGCTGCTCACATTGATTATCTTAAAAGAGATATCGATTATGACAACAAACACGGTCATAGTGATGAAAACATGACTGCTGATGAAAAGCATATATCTAAATTAGCAGGTGACATGAAGTACGATAAAAAACATCATGGTTCGCCAGCACACCGTAGTGGTGATTATAACGATCATGATATGGGAGCTAAATATTGGAAAGCTCATAAACAAACAATGCACGGTATAAAAGTTCACGGAGGACCAAACATGAACTCACCAGTTAAAAATGAAGGTGATAGAAAAGCACATAAAATGAGTAATAGTGAATACGAAGCTCACTTACAAAGTCCAAGAGGAAAACAAGAACACGGTTCACCAGCTCAACAAAAAGGAGGTCGTGGTGATCACAGTACAATGACTGATGGTGAGTATTCAAGACACTTGGCAAGTCCAAGAGGAAAAAAAGAACATGGTTCTCCAACTCAAAAAAAAGGCTTATGGGCTAATATTCACGCAAAAAGAAAAAGAGGAGAATCACCAGCTAAACCTGGAGACAAAGATTATCCAACTGAAAAAGCATTAAAAGATTCACAATAACAATAACAATAACCAATAACAATAACAAAACTATGTACGATAAAGGAGCATTACCAAACCTAAACAAGGGTTACAAAAGCGAATCAGTTAAAACTGAAAGATCAAACTTAATGAATGATAATCCTATAGCTAAAGACGCTAGTGGAGGAAGATCATGGATGTCTAAACACTCACAATCAAGAATGGGTGGCTCACCTTTAGCAAATACTAAAGAAGAATTAGACAAAATGAAAAAGGATAAAAACAAAAAACTTGAAAATAAAGCAAGAGGTGTATCAGAAGAAGTAGCAAAAAGAAGAAAAGCAATGGAAACATTAGCTCCAAAAATGCATCACGAAGGTTCACCTAATAAAATGCATGATGGCAAAAAATTTGAAGATGAAGGGTTTATGGATTCTCATTTTAAATCAGGAAAGCCAAGAAAATAACAGTAGAGAACTGTAAAAAAACTCGCCAACAAAAACAATAACAAAATCAAAAACAAAAACAAAATGGCAAAATTTATTAAATTTAAAATTTCTAACGCAACTACATTAGCTGCTGGAGGAGATTATGCAAGAGACGTATTAGTAAACGTTGACGACATCGAAAACGTAGCTGACGCTGTGAACGGTGGAGTTTACACTGCAATCGTAACATTAAAAGGAATTGTAGGATTAGGAGTTGGTCATGCTAATGACGCTACTGTCCCACCTGACACTATTGGTGGAAGAATACTTACTTTAAGAGTATCTACTTCTGCTACTGCTAATGTTAACCCAACTGCAATCACAGTTAGCCGTAACATGCCTTCACAAGCAATTGTAAGAGCATTAACTGCTAACCCAGGTGGAATTTCTTCACTATGTTCATTAAGTGTTGATGGAAATGGAGTTGTAGCTGCTCAAGGTGGTACTGCTGCTCAAATGTTCTGGTCAAGCGCTGTATTTACATCTGATAGCACTTTATAATAATATTCATGAGATCTAGAGGTTTTGGCGACAGCATAGAGAAGTTTACTAAAGCTTCAGGTATCAAGAGTATTGTTGACAATGTATCAAAAGGTTTAAACATTCCCTGCGGCTGTAAAAGTCGTAGGGATGCTTTAAACAAAATGCTTCCATACAAAAAATAATATGGCTTTTAAATTAAACAATCCACCTTATATGGTAGATAATCTTAGTACTCCTGTTTATCATGTAGATATGGAAGATGGTGTGATGGGTAAAGCTAATAACAATGGAACTATTATTATAAATCAAAACACAAATCCTGACGATATACCAAAAGTAATTGAACACGAAAAAGTTCATATAGATCAAATGAAAAGAGGTGATCTAGATTACGATAACGACAACGTATATTGGAAAGGTAAAAAATACTCAAGAGCTGATATGGCAGAAGGTGCTAAGAACTTACCATGGGAAGCTGAAGCATATAAAAAAGTAAAATGAGTAAAAAGAAATTTCACGAAACAAAAGTCGGACAGTTTTTATCACAAGCTGCTCCAGGTATTTTAGGAAGTGTAGGTAATGTATTACCAGATAATGGCGTATTGGGAATAGTTAAAAACTTAATACACAAAGACCCAGTTATGCCAGCAGAAGATAAAGAAAAAGCTCTTAAGCTTTTAGAGCATGATATGATAGAGATGCAAGAGATCTCAAAACGCTGGTCTAGCGATATGAAATCAGATTCATGGCTTAGTAAAAACACTCGTCCAATGTCTTTAATATTTTTAACTGTAATGACTATAGCTTTTATATGGGTTGATAGTCACGAATCATTATCATTTACAGTAGAACAAGAGTGGATAAGTTTATTAAAAACATTAACAGCAACAGTATACGTGGCATATTTTGGTTCACGTGGTGTTGAAAAATTTAAAACAATAAGTAAATAATAAAAAATGGGAATATTTAGCAAAGCAATAAGTGTAACAAAAAGTGACACGATAAACTCTCTTCCAGCATGGGAATTTATGAATCAAACAGGTACATTAGGAACTTTTTTATCAGGTTCTTTAATATATGTTGGAGGTGCTGGAGACGTAAACGTAATAGTTGCTGGAACAGTAGGACCACAAGCTACTGTTAAATCTACAACAATTTCAGCTGGAGGTAATGGTTATGCAGGGGCAAACGGTGTGACGCCAACAGGAGGATCAGGATCTGGATTAGTTGTTAACACAACTGCTGCTGGAGGAGCAGTAACTGTTGTTGTTATAACAGCTGTTGGTAGTGGATATACTATAGGAGATGTATTAACTATACCTGGAGGTCTTGGTAACGCAAGACTTACTATTGATATGACACAAGACTTATTACCTACAGTTGCTCAAGGCGTTGAATTTGCAGGATTACAAGCTGGTGATACAATGCCAGTATATGTTGACTATGTTTTAAGCACAAATACATCAGCTACTTTATTGGTAGCAGGAAGAGAATCATCATTAGGGTAAATACCTAATATATAAGTGATTATATAAATAAGTAAACAATAACAATTAAATTAAATTAAATTATGGCAAAAGCTAAAAAAATTACAAAAGAACAATTAGAAGTAGTATCTAAACAACAAGACGCGTTAAGTGGGTTTTTAAGATCACTAGGTGTTTTAGATGTGCAAAAACAAAATCTTCATGGTAAGATAGTTGAGGTGTCTAAAGAAATAGAAGCTACTAAAAAAGAACTTGAAGATGAGTATGGTCAAGTAAATATCGATCTTACAGACGGTACTTACACAGACATTGAAAAAGAAGATGCAGAGTAATATAAGAAAGATTAGCATTGGATCTGATTATAAAAATGACGCTATGCACTACGCTATTGGACAACAAGTCTATGGTGGACATGAAATAGCTTATATAATACATGAACAGTCTGATAATTCTTATAATATATTTATAAAGAAAAACAACGAGGTATTGCCATGGAAAAAATTTAATTCTAACATGGCTATATCCGTTGAGTATGATTTAGAATACTAATGAAAAGTTTATATGATTTTATTGTACAGCCTTTAGGTGATAAGTACAGTAATGCTATTAAAATTGGCGGTAAAGATATTGTAGTTAATACTAAAATTGAAAACTGGAAATTTGTAAACAGATTAGCTATAGTAAAAGAAACTCCTTTAGCTTTTAAAACAAAAGTTAAACAGGGTGATATTATAGTTATTCATCAAAATGTTTTTCGAACTTTTTATGACATGAGAGGTGTAAAGAAAAAAAGTAGATCTTATTTTAAAGATGATCTTTATTTCTGTGCAATTGATCAAATGTATTTATATAAAAATCAAGAAGGTTGGCATAGTTTTGGCGACAGATGTTTTATTAAACCTGTTAAAGATACTAATGATTTAACGTTAGATAAAGAAAAAAAGCTTATTGGTATATTAAAATATGGTAATAGCTCGTTAGAAGCGCTTAATATTAACCCAGGTAACTTAGTAGGTTACACACCTAACGGTGAATGGGAATTTTTAATTGAAGGAGAGCGCTTATATTGTATGAAATCAAATGATATTGTTATAAAGTATGAAAACGAAGGAAACGAAGTTGAGTATAATCCGAGCTGGGCAAGTAGCGGTGGAGGAATTAATTAAGGTTGCAAAAGAACCTATAGTAGATTCAGACGATGATATATCAGCTGATAGACTTAAAAATGCAGCTGCTACAAAAAAGCTAGCTATATTTGATGCTTTTGAAATATTAAGTAGAATACAAACAGAGCAAGATATATTAGATGAAAAACCTAAAGAAGTTAAAAAAGAAACTACGTTTCGTGGTTTTGCTGAAGGGAGATCTAAATAATGTATAAGCAAACTTTATATAAAATATTAAAAGACCATATAAAACCTAAAGTTCTTAAACGAATGAATAGGTTTAAAAAATGGGAGTATGGATATAACGAAGATCATGATATAATTGTTATATCTAGAACAGGTCAGATTGGTGATATTTATGAGATACAAAATCTTAAAATAGCTTTACCTAAACAAAACGATGTTTACGAATTTGAAGAAAACAAGTGGACTAGGTTTGATTATCCAAAACAATTACAAAGAATAAAAACAGTATTTGATTGGAGAGAATATCCTGATGATTTTAAAGAAATGTGGTATGACTACATTAATCTTGAATTTAAAAGGCGTGAAGAAGGTTTTTGGTATATAAATAAAGATGTGCCTATATACCTAACTGGTACTCATTACATGTATTTGCAATGGTCAAAAATTGATGTTGGCCAACCAGACTTTAGAGAATCAAACAGATTATTTTTTATATTTTGGGAAGCTTGTAGAGCAGATGACAGAAGTTACGGTATGTGTTATTTAAAAAATAGACGATCTGGTTTTTCATTTATGGCTTCTGGTGAAACTGTTAATATGGCTACTATATCTAGTGACGCTCGTTTTGGTATATTATCTAAATCAGGTGCTGATGCTAAAAAAATGTTTACAGACAAAGTAGTACCAATATCAGTTAACTACCCTTTCTTTTTCAAACCAATACAAGACGGTATGGATCGACCTAAAACAGAACTAGCATATCGTGTGCCAGCTTCTAAGTTTACAAGAAGATCTATAGTGTCTACAGATAAACAAGAAGATCTTACAGGACTTGACACAACTATTGACTGGAAAAACACTGGAGACAATGCTTATGATGGTGAAAAACTAAGATTATTAGTACATGATGAAAGTGGTAAGTGGGAAAGACCTAATGATATACAAAACAATTGGCGTGTTACTAAAACAACATTAAGACTAGGTTCTAGAATTATAGGTAAATGTATGATGGGATCAACGTCAAATGCTTTAGATAAAGGTGGTAGAAATTTTAAAAAATTATATGATGACTCAGATGTTACGAAAAGAAATGCAAATGGACAAACCCGTTCAGGACTCTATTCTTTGTTCATACCTATGGAATGGAACTACGAAGGATACATTGATTCTTATGGGTATCCTGTTTTCGAAACCCCATCAAAACAAGTGTATGGGCCTCATGGAACGCCAATTAAAATCGGGGTCATTGAATACTGGGATAATGAAGTAGAAGGTCTTAAAGATGATCAAGACGGATTAAATGAATTTTACAGACAGTTTCCTCGTACAACTAAACATGCTTTTAGAGATGAATCTAAAATGTCTTTATTTAATCTAACTAAGATCTATCAACAAATAGATTTTAATGAAGATTTAAAAAATTCACTATCAGTTACGCAGGGTAATTTTCAATGGGAAAATGGTGAAAAAGATACTAGAGTAATATTTGCACCAAGTAAGCAAGGAAGATTTTATATAACTTGGGTGCCACCAGTACACTTACAAAACAAAAGATTTATTAGACATAGTGTTAGTTACCCAGGTAATGAACATTGTGGAGCTTTTGGTTGTGATCCATATGACATATCAGGTACAGTAGATAAAAGAGGTTCTAACGGTTCTTTACATGGTTTAACTAAATTTAGCATGGAAGAAGTACCACCAAATCATTTTTTCTTAGAATATATCGCTCGTCCACAAACAGCTGAAATATTTTTTGAAGATGTACTTATGGCTTGTGTATTTTATGGCATGCCAATATTAGCAGAAAATAATAAACCTAGATTACTCTATTATTTTAAACGTAGAGGTTATAGAGGTTTTGCAATGAATAGACCTGATAAAAAAAGAAATAAATTATCTGTAACAGAAAGAGAAATTGGTGGAATACCAAACTCTAGTGAAGATATAAAGCAAGCACACGCTTCAGCTATTGAAACTTACATTGAACATTTTGTAGGTTTAAAAGAAACGGGATATGGAGATATGTATTTTCAAAGAACGTTAGAAGATTGGTCTCAATTTAATATAAATAATAGAACATCTCATGATGCTTCTATTAGTTCTGGACTTGCGTTAATGGCCTGTAACAAACATAGATATGCGCCAGCAAATAAAATACAATTGAAACCAGTTGATCTAGGTATAAAAAAATACAATAACCAAGGAACTACATCAAAAATTATAAATTAATGAATATATATACTAATACCAATAGTGCTTTCCCTAGTCAAGTAGTGAGTGATGCTGAAAAAGCAAGTATTGAATATGGAAGTCAAGTTGCAATGGCTATTGAATATGAGTGGTTTCGTTCTGGAAGAACTCAAGGTAATAGATATTTAACTAACTGGAATCAGTTCCATGAATTAAGACTATATGCTCGTGGTGAACAAAGCATACAAAAATACAAAGATGAGTTATCTATTAATGGTGACTTGTCTTATCTTAATTTAGACTGGCAACCAGTTCCTATATTATCTAAATTTGTAGATATAGTTGTAAACGGTATATCATCTAAGTCATATGATATAAAAGCTTATGCTCAAGATCCAGAGTCTGTAAAAGCAAGAACAAAATATGCTTCTAAAATACAAGAAGATATGATGGCTAGAGAGTATTTAGATGGATTAAAAGAAAGTCTGGGTATTAATTTATACCAAAGCATGGATCCGTCTAGTTTACCTGAAACTCCAGAAGAATTAGAGTTGCATATGCAGCTTAGTTACAAGCAGTCAATTGAAATAGCAGAAGAAGAAGCTATATCATCTGTATTAGCTCAAAACAAATATGATCTTACTAGACGTAGATTAAATATGGATTTAGCTACAATAGGTATAGCAGCTGCTAAAACCAACTTTAATACAGCAGAAGGAATTACAGTTGACTATGTTGATCCTGCTTATATGGTTTATTCATATACTGAAGATCCAAACTTTGAAAACATATACTATGTAGGTGAAGTTAAAAACATAACTTTACCAGAATTAAAAAAAGAATTTCCAAACATTAGTAAAGACGAATTAGAGCGCATACAAAAAATGCCAGGTAATCGTCAATACTTAACTGGTTGGAGTGGTTATGATGAAAACACTGTGCAAGTAATGTATTTTGAATACAAAACTTATCACAATCAAGTTTTTAAAATAAAACATACAGATCAAGGATTAATGAAAGCTTTAGAAAAAGATGATTCATTTAATCCACCAGAAAATGATAGTTTTGAAAGAGTTTCTAGATCTATAGAAGTCTTATATACTGGTGCTAAAGTTTTAGGTACAGACACAATGTTAGACTGGAGATTAGCTGAAAACATGTCAAGACCTATGGCAGATACAACTAAAGTAGAAATGAATTATTCTATTTGTGCTCCTAGAATGTATAAAGGTAGAATAGAATCACTTGTAAGTAAGTGTGTTGGTTTTGCTGACATGATACAGTTAACTCATTTAAAATTGCAACAAGTGTTATCTAAAATGGTTCCTGATGGTGTTTATTTAGATATGGACGGTTTAGCAGAAGTTGATTTAGGTAATGGCACAAACTATAATCCAGCAGAAGCATTAAACATGTATTTCCAAACTGGTAGTATTGTTGGTAGATCATTAACTCAAGACGGTGATATGAACGCGGGTAAAGTACCTGTTCAAGAATTAAGTTCTAGTTCTGGTCAAGGTAAAATACAAAGTTTAATACAGACGTATCAATATTATTTACAAATGATACGTGATGTGACCGGACTTAATGAAGCAAGAGATGGTAGCACACCAGACAAACAAACATTAGTAGGTTTACAAAAAATGGCTGCTAACGCTTCTAATGTTGCTACGCGACATATCAAACAAGGAAGTTTATACGTAACATTAAGAATAGCTGAAAATATTGCTCTTAAAATAGCAGATGCTTTAGAATTTCCACTAACAGCTGAATCTCTTTCTAACTCTGTAAGTAATTATAATGTCAACACTTTACAGGAAATTAGTAATTTAAACTTACATGACTTTGGTATATTCTTAGAATTAGAACCAGACGAAGAAGAGCAAGCTCAATTAGAAAACAATATACAAATGGCTTTACAGCAAGGTGGTATTGATTTAGAAGACGCTATAGATTTAAGACAAATAAAAAATCTTAAGTTAGCTAATCAAATGCTTAAAATAAAACGTAAAGCTAAAGGTAAGCAAGACCAAGAAAATCAAATACAACAAAGTCAAGCACAAGCACAAGCTCAAGCTAGTGCAGCTGAAAAAATTGCAATGTCTGAAGTTCAAAAACAAGAAGCTATATCAGGTTCTAAAGTACAGTTTGAACAAGCTAGCAATCAAATGGAAATACAACGTATGCAATTAGCTGCTCAAATAGAGCAACAAAAAATGCAAACACAATTTCAGTTTGATATGGAATTAAAGAAAATGGACATGGAAGCAATAGGAAAGAAAGAACAAATGATCGAAGATCGCAAAGATAAACGTATTAAAATGGAAGGTACTCAACAGAGTCAAATGATAGATCAAAGAAAAAATGATTTATTACCAATAGATTTTGAACAACAGAATCAACAAGCTCCAGTAGCTTAATTATTAATTATTTAATTATATTATATTATGTCAGAAGTAAAAACAAATGAACCTGTTAAACAGGAAGGTGACTTTAAAGTAAAGTCTAAAAAACCTAAACAATTAGGTAACAAAAAACAAGAACAAGACATTGTTAAGGTTAATTTAAAAGAACCTTTAGTAGAAATACCAAACGATGTTATTAAGGTTAAAATACCTAACGAACCAGTTAAAAAAGAAACAGATGCCATTCAAATCGGAGAAACAAAGGAAGTACCTGTGGAAGAACCATCCGGAGATAGCGCAGAGGTGGGAGAACCTATACAAGAGTCCAACGAGACTACTGAAGGGTTTTCTCCAATCAAAGAAGTAACTGAACAAGAAGTTAAAAAAGTAGAAGCAGAAGTTAAAGAAGCTTTAAGAGACGAAAAAGTTTTAGGTAAAGAATTACCTGAAAATATTGAAAAGCTAGTTTCATTTATGGAAGAAACAGGTGGAACAATAGAAGATTACACTAGATTAAATGCTGATTATACTAACGTAGATGAAAATACTTTATTAAAAGAATACTATAAAAAGGCTAAGCCACATTTAGATTCTGAAGAAATAGATTTTATAATGGAAGATAATTTCCATTACGATACAGATATTGACGAAGAGCGTGACGTCAAAAAGAAAAAACTCGCTAAAAAAGAAGAGGTTGCAAAAGCTAAAAACTTTTTAGAGGAAACGAAAAAGAAATATTACGACGAAATCAAGTTGAGACCCGGCGTAACTCAGGACCAACAAAAAGCTATGGATTTTTTCAACCGCTACAATAAGCAGCAAGAACAAGCTGAGCAACAACATGATGTTTTTCAAAAAAATACTAAAGAATTGTTTAATGAAGATTTCGAAGGTTTCGATATTAAAGTTGGAGAAAAAAGATTTAAGTATAATGTTAAAGACGTTAATAAGGTTGCCGAAAACCAATCAAACATTAACAACCTAGTTAAGAAGTTCTTAGATAAAGATGGTAATGTTAGTGATACTCAAGGTTATCACAAGGCTATATATGCCGCTGACAATGTAGATAAAATTGCATCTCATTTTTATGAGCAAGGAAAAGCAGACGCTGTAAAAGACGTGGTGAATAAATCTAAAAATTTAACATCAGTAAAAGCAAGGACTTCACAAGGTGACGTTTTTGTAAACGGCTTGAAAGTTAAAGCAATTTCTGGTGCAGATTCTACAAAACTAAAAATCAAAACTAGAAAATTTAACAATTAAAAATTAAACAATTATGAGTTTAAATCCACAATTTGGTAGTATTGTACCAAGTCCTATTCAAACTCCATCACCTTCAGCTTATTTAGCTTTTAACGGTGGGGCGAATGACTTTGCACAACAATATTTACCAGAAATTTACGAACAAGAAGTAGAGCGTTATGGAAACAGAACGTTATCTGGCTTCTTAAGAATGGTAGGCGCTGAAATGCCTATGACATCTGATCAAGTAATTTGGTCAGAACAAAACAGATTACACATATCTTACGATGGATGTGCTTTAGCTGCTGCTGGAGCAAACAATGCATCTGTAGTAACAATTGGTGGTGGTGCTACTGCTATCAACGTTATATCTATTAATGATACTGTTGTCCTTCTAGACCCTAATTCAGGATCTGAAGCAAAAGGTATTGTTATAGCTAGAGCTGCTGGAGCTGGTGGTGCTGGAACTGTTACAGTTCAGCCATTTGCTAACGCAACTTTCCCTAACCAAGGAATTGGTGCTGCTGGAATTAAGATGTTTGTATACGGTTCTGATTACACAAAAGGAACAACTATTGGAGCAGGAGTAGGAAACTCTGCTGCTAGAATATCTATTGATCCTTCTTTCACACAATTTTCTAACTCACCAGTGATCATAAGAGATCAGTACGTTGTTACTGGATCTGATATGGCTCAAATCGGTTGGGTTGAAGTTGCTACTGAAGACGGTGCTTCTGGATACCTTTGGTATTTAAAAGCTGAGTCTGAAACTAGATTACGTTTCGAAGATTACTTAGAAATGGCAATGGTTGAAGGTGAATTAAACGTAAACGCTGCAGCTGCTGCAAATTACGTACAAGCTAACTTACCAGGTACACAAGGTTTATTTGCTGCTATTAGAGCAAGAGGTAACGTGCAAGTAGGATTTACTGCTGCTGCTGGACTTGATGAGTTTGATGCAATACTTAAAAACCTAGATACTCAAGGAGCTATTGAAGAAAACATGTTATTCTTACAGAGACAAACATCTCTTGATTTTGACGATATGTTAGCTTCTATCTCTGGTGGTTTCGCTGGTGGTACTGCTTTCGGTTTATTCGAAAATTCAGAAGAAATGGCTTTAAATCTTGGTTTCTCAGGATTTAGAAGAGGTTCTTATGATTTCTATAAAACTGACTGGAAATACTTAAATGATGCTTCCACTCGTGGTGCAATCGTTGGTGTTAATTCAATCGAAGGTGTATTAGTTCCTGCTGGAACATCTACAGTTTATGATCAAATCTTAGGTACTAACATTAGAAGACCTTTCTTACACGTAAGATATAGAGCTTCTCAAGGTGACGACAGAAGAATGAAATCATGGTTAACTGGTGGTGCTGGTGGAGCAATGACTTCTACGCTTGATGCAATGCAAGTTAACTTCCTATCGGAAAGATGTTTAGTAACGCAAGCTGCTAACAACTTTGTATTATTCCAAGGAATCTAATTGATTCAACAAATGTAATTCTTACCCTCGTTATTTTGACGGGGGTAATTATTACTTTTATAAACTATTTAATTATATTATATTATGGCTAAACAAGCTAAAGCAGAAAAAATTGAGGTTGCACCTCAGCCGGTAGCTACAAAAGTAGCACCAAAACCAGCTAAACCAAGCTGGGAAATAAAAGATAGAATTTATTATTTAAAAGGAGAAAAATCACCTTTAAGTTTAACAATACCCGGAAGACATACTAAAAAACATGCTCTACTTTATTTTGATCAAGAATCAGGAAAGCAAAGAGAAATAAGGTATGCAACAAATCAAGATTCACCTTTAGTTGATGAACAAAAAGGAGAATGCACACTGGGTCACATTACTTTTAGAGATGGCTTTTTGAAAGTTCCTAAAAATCAAACAAATCTACAAAAACTACTTAGTGTTTATCACCCTTTAAAAAACAGAATATATGAAGAGTATAGCGCTGTTGAAGAAGCTAAAGATGAATTACAAGAGTTAGATATGCAAATTGATGCTTTAAATGCTGCGCGTGAAATAGATATAGATCATGCTGAAGCAATATTAAGAGTTGAAAAAGGTTCTGAAGTAAATAATATGAGTTCTAAAGAAATTAAAAGAGATTTATTATTGTTTGCAAAAAACAATCCAGATTTATTTATTAGCTTAGCTAATGATGAAAATGTAGAACTTAGAAACTTTGCAATAAAAGCTCGTGAAGCAGCTATAATAAATTTATCTGCAGATCAAAGAACTTTCACATGGGGATCAAACGGAAGAAAATTAATGAATGTTCCATTTGATGAAAACCCTTACTCAGCTTTTGCTTCGTTCTTAAAAACAGATGAAGGCGTGGAAATTTATAAATCTATAGATAAAAAGCTATAAAAACAAGTGATACTATATATAGGCGGTTTCGGCCGCCTTTTTAGTATAAAAAATAAAAATAAATGGTAAATATAAATACAGTATATACAACAGTCTTGTACATATTAAACAAAGAACAAAGAGGTTATGTAACTCCAGCGGAGTTCAACAGTCTTTCTGTTCAAGTACAAAACGAAATATTCCAAGCATATTTTCCTGACGGAAACCAAGTTAACCGTCCAAATCAAAATAATCAACAAAACGATACAGAGTTTTTTAACATGTTTAAAGACACTGCTTATAAACTATATCCTTTTGAAAGAAATGCATCTTTTACTTATAACGCAGGTGCTGGTATCCTAGGTTGGGAATACAATGGCGCAGGAACTATATTTAAATTAGGTGAAATAATATCTACATACAACACAACGAATCCTCAATATGATTCAATAACACAACTAGCTAGTCAAAGTGATTTTTCTAAAATCACAAGATCTACATTGACAGCTCCTACAGTGCAATATCCTTTAGCCACAACATCAACAGGACCTACCAACTCTGTACTTATAAGAGTTAGTCCACAACCAAACGTTTTAAACGTTAATTCTCTATTTGTTCCAACTGTTCCTAACTGGGCTTTTACTGTTGGTACACTTGGTCAATACGTATATGATGCTGCTAACTCTGTTAATTTTGAATTAGATATATCAGAGCAAACAAACTTAATAACACAGATACTAAAATATTGTGGAATAATAATTAATGATCCTACAATAATCCAAGCAGCAGAACAAGAAGCACAACAAGTATCAATTAACGAAAAATCTTAACACATGCCAATAACAGAAACAAATTCACAATATTACGCTGGCGCACAAGGTTTCAGAGGAAATAATGCTTTAACTGCATTTACAACAACTTTTGATACTGATTTAGTATTAGGTTCTGTAACAAGTTGGAATCCTTTAGATGCTAATTATGGTTTAAACAATTTTAAACTATATACAAGCACTACTGGCACTCCAGGTTCTTGGTCTGAGTACATAACAACATATACAGTTCTTAATAATACTATAACTTTTCCAGCTGCTCCAGCTAACAATTTGTTTATAGTTGTACAACTTAAAATATTAACTGGTGGTAAATATGGTAACACTGAAGCAGATAAAGCTTATGGAGATGCTGTAGATGAAAACTACGGGTCATATCAGTATGTAAAACTAAATGACATTATAGATAACTACATGGTTGGTTATGTTGGTGATGGTAAAATAATACAAAACGCTAAAAAATCTGATGTGCTTTTCTTTGCTAAAAGATCTTTACAAGAGTTTAGTTATGATACTTTAAAAAGTATTAAGTCACAAGAGCTTACTGTGCCAGAAAGTTTATCATTAGTAATACCACAAGATTATGTTAACTATGTAGCGTTATCATGGATAGATGATTATGGAATTAAAAGACCTTTATATCCTAACAATAACTTAACTATAAATCCTTATAGTAACTTACTACAAGACAATACAGGTATACCTACGCAAGATAACTTTGGAGAAAACCTTGAAAGCGAGTCTCAAACTGTAACAAGATGGAAAGATACTAATCCTAATAGAATATTAAATGGCCAAGCTTTAAATCTTGTTGATGATTGGGCTTATGGTTTTTATGCTAACGATTTTGGCTCAGGACCTTGGAACTGGGGAAGATTATACGGATTAGATCCTCAATACTCTAACGTTAATGGTTGGTTTGGTATAAACGAAAGAGATGGTACGTTTACTTTTTCTAGTAACTTAGTTAGTAAACTAATAGTAATAGAATACATATCTGATGGCTTAGCTTATGACTTAGATACTAGAGTACCTAAAATGGCAGAAGAAGCAATGTACATGAGTATATCTTATAATTTATTAGCAGGTAGAGCTGGTGTATCAGAAGGTATGGTTGCAAGATTTAAAAAAGATAGAAGAGCTGCGCTTAGAAACGCTAAAATAAGACTATCTAATATTAAGCTTGAAGAAATAGTTCAAGTAATGAGAGGTCAGTCTAAATGGATTAAACACTAAAATTTAATGGCACAAGCAAGAAATAATTTTGTTAGAAGCAAAATGAATAAAGATTTAGATGCTAGATTAGTACCTGGTGGAGAGTATAGAGATGCTCAAAACGTACAGGTAAGTAAATCTGAGGGAGCTAATGTTGGTTCTTTAGAAAATGTTCTTGGTAACGAAGCTGTGTTAAACATAACCACATTAACAACTTCTAATCAAAAATGTATAGGACATGTAGTTGATGAAGATAATAATTTTGTTTATTTATTTTTAACAAACAATTCTACTACTCTTGGGTTTAATAAATTTAATAATAGTTATATTTTAAGATATGATACAGTTTCTAATATAGGCATTGTATTAGTAAGCGGATCGTTTTTAAATTTTCGTCAATCTAATCCTATAATTGGCGTTAACTTATTAGAAGGTTTATTGTTTTTTACAGATAATTTTAATCAACCAAGAGTTATTAATGTTTTAACAGCTGCAAACGATAGCACACACTATCAAACAGAAGATCAAATATCTGTTGCAAAATATAATCCTTATCAAGCTATAGAGTTATGGCAAGAAGTAAGTCCTGCCACATCACCTGCTAGTTATGAAACTACTATGCAAGATGTTACTACTCCATATATGCCAAACGGTGGTAGTGGAGTAAGTGATGCTGGAGCTGCAGTCGGAGCTGCTAATTTTGTTATAAAAGCATTAGAAGGATCTTTACCTGTTCTTGGAGGATATACAAATCTTCCTTTTCAAGGTGCCACTATTTCTTTTATAAATGGAGCAGGTAACATGGTACCTACAGGTAATTCGTTAACTTTAATTGGATCTGTTGTTTTTGATTCTAATGCTCAAACATGGACAATTACACCTTCAGCTAGTATGATTGTTGCGATACCTGCTGGATCAACTGTTGTTTTTAATGCTAATCCATATTATGATGGACAGTTTGCTGGAGATCCTGACTACCTAGAAGATAAATTTGTAAGGTTTTCATATAGATTTAAATTTGAAGATAATCAATATTCTATATTTGCTCCGTTTACACAAATAGCTTTTATACCAAAGCAAGATGGTTATTTTATGTATGTTAAACAAGATACATTAGGATTTCCTGAAACAGACGATTTAGATTCAGCATATAGAAGTACTGTTGTAAGTTTTGTAGAAAACAAAGTAGACTTAGTAAAACTAAGAATACCACTTCCTTTTCCTAAAGATGAAATAATAAATCGTTTAAAAATATCTGAAATGGATATTTTATATAAAGAGTCTGACGCATTATCTGTTAAAGTTATAGATACTATTCCTATAGCTGATATTGTATTAAACCCAACCATTGAACCAAGTGTATTTACATACGATTATAATTCAAAAAAACCTTATAAAACTTTACCTGAAAATAATCTTACAAGAGTTTACGATAAAATACCCGTAAAAGCATTTTCTCAAGAAATAGCTAGTAATAGAATTATATATGGTAATTTTCAAGACAAACACACGCCGCCTATTTCTTTAGATTATAGCGTTACTGTTGGGGCTAAATCAGATTTTGATATAAATATTTCAACAGCAACTACAAATGGAGCTGCTAACGTTGGTGTTGGTGTAGCGTTTCCTATAGACAATGCAACAGCTGTTCCAGAAATAGGCAGTATTGCTACAGGTACTGGTATACCAGCAAACGCATCGGTAACAGCGGCAACAGCTACATCATTAACATTAAACAAAGCTGTTAATATAGCTGATGGGGTTACTATAACTTTTAATTTAGTTGGACCAGATACTAACACTGTTACAAAAGTAGAATATCCTAATTCAACATTAAAACAAAATAGAAATTATCAAGTTGGCGTAATGCTGTCTGATAGATATGGTAGAACGTCTACTGTTTTATTATCAAGCAACAAAGAAGAAGTAGCTTTACCTGGTGGTTTAACTTTTGTAGGTGATACAGTATATTCTGCTTATTTAGATTCAGGCACTAGACCAGATCAATGGCCTGGAAATTCTTTAAAAGTATTGTTTAATCAACCTATTGGTCCTGAATTACCTGATGCTGCTACTGGTTGGCCAGGAATATATAAAGGTCCTGACTATGTTAATCCTGGTGGAAGTTTTACAAGTCCTAATAGTCTTTACAATCCGCTTGGATGGTATTCTTATAAAATAGTTGTAAAACAAACAGAGCAAGAATATTACAACGTTTATTTACCTGGAATAATGGCAGCATACCCTGAAGATGTTACACTAGAACTTAGTCAAACTTCACACGTGGTATTAATAAATGATAATATAAACAAAGTTCCAAGAGATTTAAATGAAGTTGGTCCTACACAAAAGCAATTTAGAAGTAGTGTTAGTTTATTTGGAAGAGTAAACAACACAACAACACCTATAGTTTTTGATACTGTTTCAGGTGCATATACAAATATAGCACAATCTAATGTTCAGTATTACCCTAACAGAGGTGATGATGTAGTTTCTACTATATCTACAATGCAAGATTTGTTTGATTATGATCCTTCTCTTACTCCTGCTCCTAATTATTTTCCTCAATTTTATTTATATGAATCTAATCCTTATATAGCTAGATTAAGTACTGAAAAACAAATAGGTCAAATAGCAACTACTAACTATTCACCTGTTAGCGCAGAGGTTGCTATAAACGCTACTAGTGATGAAATATTATTAAAAAATGTAGTAGGTAATACAGGAAGCATAGCTGTAGGAGACTCAGTAACAGGAGTTGGTTTACCTTCTGATTTAACAGTAGTTTCTCCAGGCTTTACAGCAGCAACAAGTGTTGTTGTAACAACTTCTACTTCTGCTAGCACAAGCAATATAGTTGTTGTAGCAAGCGTAACTAATATAGAACCAAACCAGTACGTTAGCGCCACTGGTATACCAGAAGGAACAGTAGTTCAAAGCATTGCAGGATCACAAGTTACATTAAGTAATGTTGTGGATATTGCTAATGGTGTTTCAATAGATTTTCAAACACCAGCAAAAATAAAAGTAAATCAATCAGTTACAGTTTCTTTTGATACAGAAATAACTATAGTAAAAACAGATACACCAGGTTTACAGTACTTAGCCGTAATGGAAACAGAGCCGGTAGAAAGTTTATTAGATATATTTTGGGAAACCACATCAACAGGTTTAATAGAAGATTTAAATACTTTAATATTAAACTCAAGCGAAGGTGGTGCTAATTTTAGTTCTTTTAATTCTTCTTTATTTAAAGAATCTTTAGCAGATCAGTCTAATATATTAAGCGCTAATTTTACTTTGGTTGATTTTTTTGGTGCTGTTATTAATCCTGCTAATATAACTAGCTTTGTTATAGAATCTGTAACAAATGCTAATGCTACTGATGTAACTAATTTCTTTACATTAAACAGTATCGGTGCTGGTTATTTCAATGTTAAAACTACTACTACTTATTATAATTCTATATTTTTTAGCAATGACGCAAGCCTACGTACTTTTGTAATAACATTTAGATCAGTTACAACTGTCTCAGGTAACGCAACAACTACAACTTATAACGAAACAATAACACTAGCAAATGTAGATCCAACAATACCAGCTGCTACACCTGCTGCTGGATCAACGGTTCAAACAAATAGATATGAACAAAGTCTAGCGGTATTAGATGGTATTAATGGTGCTAACAATGTTAACCTTAGAACTCAAGATTTAACATGGGAAATAATTAGTGTATTTAACACTACTAGCGCACCTTCAACTGATATAGGACCTAACGGTAGTAATTTAGGTTATTTTACAATTCCAACTACTGTAGCTTCAAATAATTTAAGAGCTACATTAACAAACGCGTCTGGTGGTAATATGCCTCCAGAAGTTTATCAAGTTAATCTAAGGTTAGCAGATGCTGCTGCTTCTGTAAATGCTCAATATACTTTTAATATGTTAATAGAGCCTAATGTTGTTAGATCTCTTACGTGGCAAATAGTTTGTGATGGAGAGACTCAAGCTGATAATTTTCCAGCTGTAGAAATACAAATAACAGACGGATCAGCATCACCTACACAACAAAATGGTTGGTATATTTTTCCTGTGCCTTGGGGTACATTAGTTAATGCTAACGGTGCTAATGTTATTACAATAGACAGAACAAACGCGAGATTAACAAACCCATCAGGAGCAGCATGTCCTTCATATGGTGACGCTTTCTTTTCGCCTACATCAAGCGCTGCTGTTAGAGCTTTATGGATAGCTAGTGATTGTACTTGTTCAAGTGGTAACACAGGTAACATAACTAGCACTAGCAATATAGATGTAACGGGGTATTTATTTGAAATTATATAATGGAAAAAACAAACAAAATAAGTAATAATTAACTATGGGAGCAGTAGTAGAAGTAAAATATTTTAACTCTTTTGTTCTTAAGAAGACTGTAAACAGCGTTGTAACTCCTGATCAAGTTATATGGAACGGATCGTTTGGCATACCTCAAGCTAAAGGTGGTTATCCTGTAGTTAATGCTGTTAGTACAAATGGAGATAATAATTGGGCTATTGAAGAATCAAGAATTAGAGGAGGTTATAATAACGTTTCTACTGATTATGGTGCTAAAGCTTATTTAGTTGAAGAAGAACCTGATGCTGTTACTAGAGGTAATTCATTAATATACTCTGGTATATTTAATTCAAGAACTGGTATAAATAATACAAATGTATTTTCTGTAGCAGATGATATTACAAAAAGCGCAGATCCAGCTAACGGAACTATACAAAAATTATATGCAGAAGATACTAACTTAATTATATTTCAAGAAGCAAAAGTTAGTAGAGCATTAGTAGATAAAGACGCTATATATACTGCTGAAGGCGGAGGAGCTATTACTAATTCAAATTTAACAATTGGTACAATACAACCTTTTCCTGGGCAATTTGGAATAAGTAAAAATCCAGAAAGCTTTGCTATATATGGTTATAATAAATATTTTACTGATAAAAATCACAATGTTGTAATGAAGCTTGGTGGTAACTTAGATGAGATATCTAGGTTTGGTATGATTGATTATTTTAGAGATGAACTAGTTGCTAGTGATACTATTTTAGGTGCTTGGGATATATATAATGACCAGTATGTTTTATCACTACAACAAACAAAATCAGGTAACTTTAACACTTTGTCTTATGATGAACAAGTGCAAGGTTGGACTAGTTTTTATAACTATAAACCTGACCAGATGTTTAGTATAAAAAATAACTTTTATAGTATAGCCTCTGTTGGCGCAGCTGTTCCAGGTTATGCTTTAAATAATTATGCCGTTTACAAGCATTACTCTGATACTGCTAACAGAAGTAATTTTTATGGAATAGATTATAGAAGTTCTGTTACGTTTATATTAAATGTCAACCCTACTACTTCTAAGAATTTTAAAACAATAGGATACGAAGGCGCTAGCGGATGGCAATTATCTACTTTAGTTTCAGACGGAACAGGAACTGGTTTAAGCCCAGCGTCAGGACAATGGATAACATCTAATGATGAATCAGCTTTAGTACTAAGTTTACTTGAAGGTGAATACGTATTTAATCCAGTTGGTGGAGCTCCTGTTACAAGAGCTAATTATCAAGGAACATTAGGAACTACACAACCTCCTTTACCAAGATACTATGCAGGGTTTAATAGAAAAGAAAATAGATATGTAGCTAATTTAATTAACAATAGCAACGCTTCAACAGGAGAGATATTGTTTGGCTCAGAAATGAGTGGCGTAAAAGGTTTTTATGTTACTGGAGTTTTAGCAACAGACTTAATTACAAATCCTGGAGGAGAAAAACAATTATTTTCAGTGATATCAGATTACGATATTAACAATGGATATTAAAATAAATAAATATGAGTATATTAATAGGTAGCGCCATAAGTGCTGGAGCTAGTATAATCGGTGGAATTATCGGTGGCGGTAAAGCTAGAAGAGCTAAGAGAAGAGCTGCGAGAAAGCTTAAAAAAATGAACCGCAAGATGGAAGAGCTAGAAGCAAACAGACAGGATATAATAAATCCCTATGCAGATGTTACTAATTTAAGTAGCATGATGAGCAATCCTATGGCTAATTTATCTGTAGCTACTCAAGCTGCTGAAATGGCAATAGAGCAAACTGATATAGCTTTAGCTAATACATTAGATACTATTAGACAAACAGGTGGCGGATCTGGTGGAGCTACAGCTTTAGCTCAAGCTGCGTTACAAGCTAAGAAAGGTGTTGCCGCAGATATAGAATCTCAAGAAAAAATGAATGAAGACAAGAGAGCTGCAGGCGAACAAAGACTACAAGATGCTCAAGTACAAGAAGCTAAACGTATGCAAGATGCTGATGTTATGGGACAAAAATTTGTTTATGGTGAAACAGATAGAAGAGAAATGCAACAACTAAATAGATTACAAGGTCAAATAGATCATATGCAAGGAGTTAAAGCACAAGCAAGTGCTGATCAAACCGCTGCGTTAACAGGAGCAATATCAGGAGTAGCAGGAGCTGCAAGTTCTTATTTTGGTAATAAATAATTAAACATGGAAAATAAAAACATCACATATAATCTTTTAATTAAACAATTACTGCAAAGTGATAACATGGCTTATGTTCCAGGTTATATATCATCAAACGTAGATGTTGAGTTTAAAGTACTTGACAACGCTTACCAAGATACAGGCTTACAATATGCTAGAGCTAAAAACTCTATTGATCAAGGTAGATGTGGAGACTGTATTAGAGAAAATGAAATACTAAACAATTTATTAGCTGCTCCAGCTTTATCAAAATTATTTTTAGAAAACTTAACTGGAGAATTAAGTATAGTAGAAACACCTCATTACGACCCTAATAATTACTATGGTTTTATGGTGGCTAATTGTATTATAACTCAAAAACCTGGTTTTTCTAAAACTGATGGATATGATGTTGAATTAAATTTATTAGAAAACAATACTCAAGAAATAACTTTTACAGGACCTGCATTTGATAAACCTTTTGTTGTTAATAGTTCTGCGCTTCAAAGTTTACTAGACGCTGATACGTCTTTAGTAGTAGAAACACCAGACATTAATACTAGCATGACTGAGTTATTAGTTGAAACTCAAATATTTCCACCAGATGCTATGGGCGAAGATAAGAAATTATCTGCAGCTGCAAAAATATCAGAAGAATTTATTTTAAAATTTAACGGTAAACCTGATTATGAAATTATTGACATAGGTAATGGCAAAGGTAGAAACGTAATTAGATACGATGTAGATAAAATTGAAAGAAAAATACAACCTTTTATAAACGCAGAGGTTTCAGGTTTATTATCTTCAGAACAAGAAGCTGTTGCTGCTTGGAACGTGTTTTTATCTAAAGGCACTAGCGTAGAAGAAGATGATCAAATGGTGCAAGATGCTAATGCGGCAGAACAGTCTTGGTCTTATGAAAAAGATCTACCATTAATGCAAGACAAGAAAACTCAATTTGCTTTTAAATACAAAGAGTATTTTATTAATAATTATTTAAAACAATTTTTAACAAACAAATTACCTAGTGTAGAAGAAGATGCTGCTGTATTTGATTTACAGGAAGCAAGAAAAGCAAAGACAAAAGAATTAATGGGTAATCAATAAAATTAAATTAAATGACTAAAGAAGAATATATTGAAAGTTTAGTATCTCAAAACTTAACAGGTAAAGAGATCGTTAAACTCGCTGCTAAATTCGGTCAAGAAGAAAAGCAAAGCGAAGAAGAAGTAAAGACAGACGATGTTGCAACCCAGGATGCGAATGTAACATCGACCAGAAACGAAGCGTCCAATACGACTTCAGAATCTTCGGGTGGTCAATCCGATTATGGTATAACGCTAGATGATTTTCAAGGAAGAAATGCAATTGAACAAAAAGCAATATCTAAAGCGCTTGGTTTAACACCAGCAGAATTATCAAAAAAATTAGAAGAACAAAAAGCAGTAGTTGAAAAAGATAATAAAAAAGAAAAAGAAAGAGAAAAAAGAATTAATTCTTTATATGATAAATATAATGGTCCATATCCAACTTCTTTACACATTAAACAAAAGGCAAAATGGTTAGATGAAAACGTTAATATACCTACGGATGAGGATATAGAAAAAATTGAAAAAGAAGAAGGAGGAGTACTTTCGACTGTATTTTCTTATGCTACTGGTGATATGGATGTTTGGGATCTTTATGAAAATGAAGCAGAAAAAGCACAAGCCATACAAGACGATCAAGATCTTAAAGATTTTAAATTTAACCAAGCTAATATTAAATATAACGAAGATGTTAAAGCAATTAGCGGTGATGAAAATCTTTCTGAAGAAGAAAGAAATATAAAATTAAACGAATTAAAGCCACCTCCTTTAACTACTATAGAAGATGTAGAGTCTGAAGTATTAGATGTATCAGAAGAGTTTGAAGGTTTAATAAATACCTTAGGTGGTAAAGATGCAACTTTAGAAATGTTTAATGGTAATCAACTAAAGTTAGATAAATATAATGAGTATGTTGGCTTGTACGATCTTTACACAGATGTCATAGATTCTAAGGGTAAAGGTTACAACTACAATAATGAGCTTGCAAAAGAATACGAAAAAAGATATGGAAAACTAACATATGAAGGAGCTGGTAGAAATCCTAAAATGGACGATCCAAAATTTAGGGGTGATAAGAGAAGGTCTTTAAACCCGGAGTATCAGATATTAAGTGAAAACCAGTTAATGGAATTAAGTCTTAGAAAAAAACAAAAAGAAATTTCTGCGGCCTTTAATGAAGAACAAGACGCTCAAGCAGATTTTATAGAAGAAGGAAGCGAAGGTTTAAGAAAGTTTTCTGGTGGATGGTATGGTAAAGACAAAAGAGTTAAAATGCTTAAGGAAACAAAAGTAAATCCTACAGCTGTAAGAATGACTCAAGATTTATTTCCAGAAAACGCTAGCTCAATAACTAGCGATGCTGATATTGACGAAGCTTTTACGCAAGGTTATAGTAAATTAGTAAATGAAGATCCTGTTATAAATGCTTTTTATGATTCTATTAAAAAAGTAGCTGAACCATTAATAGAAAAAAAGAGAGAAGAGTTATTAAAAACAGAAGATTTAACAACACCAGAAGGAGTTGCTGCAGCAACTAAAAAATTAGAAGAATACGCTAGATCTATTACTTCAGATAAATTAGAAAATTCTGAATTATACAAAAACAGAGTAACAGAACTTGGGCTTGTAGCTAGCGCGTCTATGGAAAAAGTTAATAGGGCTTGGGCTAGAAAACAAGATACTTTTTTAAATGGTTTAGACGCTTTTAGAGGCGGAGAAAATGATGGTATACCTTTTAATGATAGTATAGCTGATTTTGTAGAGTCTTTTTCTGCTGGTAGTATTGGTATATACAACTCATTTCAAAAAGCCGGTGTAAGTTTAGAAGGTAAAGGTGTTAGAGATATTAAAAGAAAAATAGCTGACATTGACGAAAGAGTAGCTAGTGGTGAAATAACAGAAGAAGAAGGCAACAGGTTAAAAAACGAAAAAAGACTTGTTGGTACTTCTTTATTAGAAGAACTTGTTAATGACCAAGAAGACGTTGCGCAACTAGTTGATTCAATAAACGAAATAGATGAGTATGTTGGTCTTTTTGAAACAGCGGACTTAGCTGATGGAGATATAAGTTTTCGAGATGTTGTTTTAACTGTTGGCCAAGCGCTACCTCAAATAACAATAGCTGGTGTTACTGCAGCAGCTGCTGTAGGTACAGGAGGAGCAGCAGCTCCGTTACTAGCAGGAGTTGGTACAGCTGTTATGTTTACTCAAATGTATGGTGATAATTACTGGAGTGCTTATCAAGAAGGTATAAAAAAAGATGTAAGAAATCTTGGATTAGACTGGGATAGCATGAGTGATGAAGAAAAAAGAGAGTTTAGTTTAACAGCTCTTGAAGAAGGTAGGCATGCTGATATAGCGGCGTCTGCTGCTTTTGCAGGTGTTATGACGTATGCTGAAAGAATAGGTGCTGGAAAAGTATTAAAATCTACACAAAAAGCTTTAGGTTTAGGTGCTACCGGTTTAGCATCATTATACGCTGGTCAATTTAAACAGTTTGGTAAATCTATGTTAAGTGGTTTATTATCTAAAAGTTATGCAGGTGCTGCAGAGTTTGGAACAGAATTTTTACAAGAAGCACTAGGACAAATAAGCACTGGCTTACAATCAGGTGATAACGCTTTAGAGTATATTGATTTTGCAGAACAAATGAATTCTGGTAAAGCAGGTGGTATAGTTGGTTTTGTACTTCCTTTTGGTGCGAGCATTGCAACTCAAACAGCGGCAGAAATTAGAAACATGTCTAGAGACGTAGCAATAAAATTTGCTCCTAATTCTGAATATGGTAAATTTTCTATAGAATCAAAAAAGTTTTTTGAAGACGCACAGTCAAATTTAGATAGGCAATTAAAAGAAAACAAGATAACGCAAGAGCAATATCAAGAAGATTCTGCAAATTTATCTGACACAAGAAATTCTAGCTTAAAAATAGATCCTAACGCTAGTCAAGATATTAGAACTAGACAACTTGACTTAATGGTTAAGCGTAATCAATTAATGCGCAAAATAAAAAATACTGATGACAGTGATTTAACTCAAGCTGAACAAGCTGAATTAAAAACTGTTAAACAAGAGTTAGTTGATGTAGTTGCAGAACAAAAACTATACTCAACATCAGGTAAGGTAAGACAAATAATTCAAGACTCAGGACCAAAAGATTCTCAAGGTAGACCAATGATTGAGTTTAGAGATTTTTCTACAGCTAAAGAAACTCAACAAGAAGCTGATAAATTAGAAAGACAGGGATACACAAGAGCGGCAGCTAGTAAAGCTCATGGAGTACAAATGATAAATGAAGCTACAGGGAAAGAAGTTTTGCTTATAAACAATGAAGTTGCTTCTGGAAAAGCAGGTCTTGTGGGTAACGTTAACGTAGCTGCTCATGAGTTTTTGCATAGTATGTTAAGAAAAACTTTAGCTAATAATCCAGAAGTTGCTCAAGAAATGAGAACTAATATGGATAATTATTTATCAAAAATAAATATTGAAAATATTGATCCTAACTCTAAGTACGGTAAAACATTAGCTCTTTACAAAAACGATCCAAGCGCTGTTACTAACGAAGAGGCTATGGTTTTGTTTGCTGATGCTTTAGCAAATGGAGATGTAGAACTTAACGAAGGCGCTTTAACTAAACTTAAAAATGTCGTAAGAAGAATAATGCAAGCTGTAGGTTTAAAAAACGTTGAATTTAAAACTGGTCAAGATGTTGTTAACTTTTTAAAAGACTACAACAACAGTATAAAAAAAGGTAAACTAAATAGAGCACAAAAAAAATTACTAGGAACAGAGCAATCAATGAAGGAAGACGGTGCTATTGCTAAAGAGTCTAGAGCTAGAGCTACAGTGTTAGAAGAAATAAACAAACTTGTGCCTCAAGATATTAAAACTAAAGCAGAGTATGATGCTTTTTTAGCTAATCAAAGACAAAGTAAACCTTTGTTTGATGCGTTGCTAAAAGATGGTGGTGTTATAAATAATTACGTAAAAAGTAGATCTACAACTAAAGCTGAATCAGATAAAGCTATAGAAAGTTTAACTGATAGAATACTTAATTTTAATCCTGAAGCTAAAAGAGCAGATGGAAAATCTGTAGGTATTGAAGGTTTTGGTGAAGCTATATTTGCTAACACTAGGTTTGCTAAATTAGACGCTAAAAAAGCTTTATTCAAAGAAGGTGAAAAAGCTAAGCAACAAAAAAGTATTGATGGTGGAACATTACAAATAGCTGATGAATCTACTACGTCTAAAAAAGATGATACTAAGCTAGCTAAAAAACCTACACAAACAACAGGTTTTGACAAAGCAACTGAAACTAAAATTGATGAAGCAGTAAACAAAAACTTTAAAGGTCCAGACGTTAAATTTTCACAAACTAAAAACGTACCTAAAGATGTTGCTGTTATATATGGAGAAGAGCTTGGTCTTAATCCACAAACAATTACAGACAAAACAAGAAATTATTCTAAGAAAGATGCAGCAGGTTTAACTAAAGCAAAACAGTTTTTGCTTAAAAATGCTAAAGATGACTATGCTCGTTTGCCTAAATTAAAAGATGACTTTGGTAAAGGTACTTTTGTTCCTAAAAATGTTAAAGATGCTTTATATACTGATGGTAAACTAACAGGTAGTTTAAAAGACTACATGGATCTTATTAGAGAAAAACCAGTTAAACCTATATACAGAGATCGTGTAGGCCAAACTATTAGAGGTTTGTTAAACCTAGCTATTAGAAATCGTATGCTAGAAACAGCACAACCTTCACAAGCAAAAAGATTACAGTCAGGTGCCAAGTTTAGTAAAGGTCTTATTAAAACTGATCTTGAAGGTAAAGCAGGTATAGATGATATCACAAATCAATCAATGCCTAATGGTAATTTTGAAGGTAACGATAAAACTGACTACATGAAAAAAAGTG
>UEXN01000671.1_pt1 | contig 31694 bp, 46 predicted proteins | sample 1796711 | NCBI WGS metagenome assembly UEXN01 (sample SAMEA4772470, study PRJEB27181) | metagenome | reverse complement strand
CTCAATCACTGATCTACTAGAAAGAACACAAGGGCAGTCAGCTGCCGCAAGACTTACAGCACAAGCTGCTCAAGGAGAATAAATAGATGGCGTTTACACTAGAACAGAATGTGCAGGGTGCTGCGGCATACGAAAAAGCTCTTGAACCTACATCAAATACTGGGCTTGCTCTAGCTGGTAACCTGCTTCAAGGTCTTGACTCTTTTGCTAGGTCTAAAGTCAGACAAGAACAGGCTGAGGCTCAGGCTGCTAGAGCCTCTTTGGGTACTCAAACAGACAGGGATAGACAGGCGTTTGGTACTCTTCTTAACTCTGCTAGACAAGAGCTTAATGCAGGAACAAACCCTGACGTTGTAGCTGCCACCTATGCCCCACAGTTTGCCTCTCTTGGGTTGAACTCTAATCAAGAGGCTGTCCTATCTAACACGTTTGGTGATGACATCTTTTCTGTTCCTGTACAACCCGCAGATGTGGCAGACATGGGTACTACCCTGTTTAATGATCAACCTGAGTCTGTTCAACTTGGTCTTGTTGCTTTAGAGTTACAGAGAGCAGAACAGAATGGGGAAAACATTGACACTGAGACAGCTACTCTGAGGGCTGTCGGTACACTGATGACTACCACTGCTCAGTCTCAGGCTGCTCTTCAAGCAGGTAACTTAGACTATGCTCAAGGCTTTCAAGGTAACATGCAGACCCTTGACAGACTAGGCGAAGCAGTAAGTTCTGCTCTTGCAGTTGAAGTCAGTGGTGGTAACTTTAACCTACAAGACCTTTCTAGACTTCGTGCTGGGTACGACATGCTCCGTACACAGAGAGCTTTCATGCAACCATCTGGTACTCTCAATGCAGAACTCTGGGGGCAGATGAACACTAAGTTGCAGTCAATTGATAGACTGTTCACAGCTATTGAAGACTATGACGAAAAGGATGCCACAGCTAGAGCAACATCACTGATGGCTAACCTAGCTTTGGGGCTTTCAGAAGATAACCCTCTGGCTATTCTAGCCATGAACAGCCCAGAAATGATGGAAAGAATTGCTGCAAAGGTTGCCCCAGACTTTACCACTGAGTTAACTACAAACGGTGGTATGCTCGACAATGTTGTAAGCTACAGAGACCTTGACTTTGATCCGTCGATTGTTGCGATGATGGGCTTTGAAGTAGAGGACGCAGACACACCTGCTGCTTTGCAGACACCTGAAACTGTTTTCCCTACTAACTTGGTAGAAAGCCATGCTGAAACAGTATCAGACCCTGATACACTTACACAAGCAGTTGGTCAGATGAGGCAGTTGACGGAGGGTATGGCTTCTGCACCTGATCAAGTTCTTGCTACTCCAGAAGCTAGAGAGGCTTGGACTTCTAACGTAGCAAACATGTCTTACCTCTTGTCTAAGGTTCCTAGCCCTTCGACTAAAAACCTTGACTCACTCTTCTCTAACAACAACCTTACAATTCTTAGACGTATGGAAGCAGAGGGTGGAGAGACTGCTGAACAGGCTACTATGCTTAGACAGCAAATGGCTCAAGCCCTAAGCACATCTTCTAACAAGTATGCAATCACAGCCCTTGGTCAGATTCAACAGCTTCCTGCTGTTTCTATCAACCCAGAAACTTTGACTATTGAGTTGAACGATTCTCAAGAGTACCAAGGTATTCAGGCTGTTGCTGACCTGTACTACGGTGGAGACTTTACAAGACTCTGGAGAGAAGGGCCTTCTGCTTGGATAAACTTGAGAAATAGACTTGCTAGGTCTGGTGCTATTACTCCTGATAGTCCTGAGTACGAGAGGTTCCTAGCTTCTACTGCGGCTATTAACCCTTCTCAACCTGAGTCTGTTATCTGGAGGGGTCTTGGCAATAAATACTCCCAGTTCTCTGGTGTGACAGAGAGACTTCAAAAGTTTAGACAGTACGAACAAAACTTAAACCTTGACACAGGGCTTCAAAGTATCATTGACAATGCTTCTAGAGCTATTGATGAGGCTTCTACAGACGAGGCTCGTATAGCTAGGGGTGAGATTATCACTACTGCTCTTCCTCCTGCTGAAACTACTGCACCTACTGAGGCTGCACCTACTGAGGCTCCCCTTGCTTCTATGGGAGTACAGGGTTCAGGCACTGAGCAAGACCCTCTTACTTTCACTACTGAAACGGGCATGACTGCTGAAATGTATCAGGCTGTACCAGCTGGGGCATACTACAGAGACCCAACAGGTCTTGTGTCACAGAAGAGAGAAGGGTCACGGGTCACTAACAACGATAGGGGTGACGGAGACCCACTAGGCTCTGGTGTCATGGTTCCAGCTTCGTTGGAGGAATACAATGCACTACCTTCTGGTACTCGTTGGCGTGATCCTGATGGCAACATCCGTACTAAACCTTAAAGGAAATATAATGGCTTGGCACACACAAATAGACGATCCGATTGAAACAGCAGTAGCTGAGGCTATGGCCACTCCTACTACAACTACCCCTGCTGCTGTAGACGTAGGTAACGATACAGTTGCTAATATCGGTAACGTGTACAGACAGGGTGACAGGGATGCTGGACCTAACGGAGACATCCGTTCTGCTCAAACGGTCCTAAACAGACTTGGTACAAGTGTGGGTGAGGTTGATGGTGTTTACGGTAGGAATACTATGAATGCTGTTCAGGATGCTCAAGAGATGCTTGGTTTACCTCGTACAGGTGTTCTTGACCAAGCTACTCAGGACGCATTTAATAACCTGACAGATGACCAGATTGATTTCTTTACGAGTGAGACTGAGACGATGGCTGCTCCAGAGGCTGCTCCAGAGGCTGCTGAACAAGAAACTCCTACCTCTTTACCTAGTGACAATATCGTAGATACAAGTTTATCTGAGAACGAAAACAATACTACATTAAGTAGAGAGAGTATTGAAAGTCAAGTAAGAAATTTAGTGGGTACTAACATTAGAGCCGCAGGTATTTTAGGGGCTTTCTCCAAGGAGGCGGGGAGCAACTTTGATAACCTTGAGGAAAATACAAACTACAGCTTGGCTAACGCCGAGGCAGTACCTTTCTCTACCGCAAAGATAAACTCTGCTCTAGCTTCTCTTGACCCAGAGGTGAGACAGAAAATACAAAATGGGGGAAGAGATCGACGGTTTGGAGAGGCTTTAATGTCTCACTATGGAGGTGGAGGAAGATACCACGGTAGGGGTTTAATACATATCACTCACGACTATAACTATAGAGCAGTTGGAGATAGGATTGGAGTAGACTTAGTTGCTAACCCAGACTTGGTTAAAGACCCTAGGTATGCAGTTCCAGCAGCATTAGCCTACCTAGAGATAAATGGGTATTTTAATGCTGACACAGAAGTAACAAGGGACAGTCTTCACAATATAGTTAATCGTCACGCAGGTAACTCGATTAGAAATAGTAGATGGGCTAATGCACAGACCTACCTTAGAGGTTGGCAGGGTGAAGCTGCTGCAGAAACCTCTCCTCGTCCTCAAGAACGTCCTGAAACAACCACAGAATGAAACCCCTAGCTTCCCTCACCCTCATACTCCTCCTGTCAGGCTGTTTAGGTAGCCCTCTCTCCCTTCTAGGTGGGGGTGGCCCTAACGTAGCAGCTAACGTACAGGCAGGTGCTGAGAACAACCAGACAGGTGCTCAGGTAGGTGACATACTCAAGGCTGAGACTATCAACTCAGGGGTGTCCCCTAGTGGCTCTGTGGGGTCATTCAATATCAGTAATCAGGATATCCCTGTCTGGGTTATCTTACTTCTTATCCTTGGTTGGGTACTCCCATCACCTAGAGAAATCTGGGTAGGTCTCTTGAAAACAATAACATTAGGAAGATACCGTGGTTGATGCAACTGACTGGCACTTAAGCAAATCAATTCCTCTAACATTTATCCTAGCTATTGTAGGACAGACTGTAGCACTCGTGTGGTTTGTAGCTTCTTTAAACAACGATATTGAGTCCAACACCCGTGATCTTGTACGGCATGAGACACGTCTTCTAGCTCTTGAGGCCAGTGTACAGGCACAGGCAGTGGCTATGGCCCGTATTGACGAGAACATAAATTCTATTAGACAGATGATGGAGACAAGCCGTGGCCAGTAAAAGATTAGACAAGTCAAAGATGAAGTGCAACAAACCCCGTACTACACCTGACCACCCATCTAAGTCTCACGTTGTTAAGGCTTGTGAGAGTGGTAAAGAGAAGATCATTCGGTTTGGTCAGAAGGGTGTCAAGGGTAGTCCAGACGGCACAGCTAGGAACAAGGCATTCAAGGCTCGTCATGCCAAGAACATCAAGAAGGGTAAGATGTCCGCAGCTTACTGGGCTAACAAAGTAAAGTGGTGAGGGTATCATGGAAAGCAGAGCATTACTTGGCGGATTGTTTGCAGCATTACTAGCTTTACTAGGCTGGAACATATCCACAACACATGAACTTACCTTGCAGGTACAGAAACTGGAGATCATCTTATTGAATGATGCCTTTTCCAAATGATTAGGCTCTGGTTTGAGAAGTTCTCACAGGCATGGACAGCTTGCATGCTGTGTATGGTACAGGGTGACTTAACTGTACTGACACTATCCCATGCAATGACAGCAGCTAAGACAGGCTCACTAGCTGGTTTAGCTTTCGTATTCACTGCCTACTTCACTGCTATAAACAACAAGTGGTTTGCAGCTTGGTTGACAGGTATTCTTACAATGGTTGCAGACATTGTGGTTCACCCAACCCACTTCGGGGATAACTGGATGGAAGCTGCCTGTACGGGTTTAGGTGCTGCTATCCTCTGCACGATACTTGAAAGGAAGAAGTAGTATGCCATACTCAAAAGGTAAGAAGAAACCATACACTAAGGCAGCTAAGGCAGCTGTAGTTAAAAAGAAAAAGCCGATGAAGAAGAAATAAAGTAAGCCCCCAAGGATTAATCTCCAAGGGGGCTTTTATTTGGCCTTCTCTGTAGGACTCGAACCTACAACCTGCTGATTAGAAGTCAGCTGCTCTATCCAGTTGAGCTAAGAGAAGTTATGTCTTATCTTGCCAGTCATAGCAGGTCATGTCAAGGAGGTTTTTAATAGGATCGTCTTTAACAACAGTATACAAAGCAAGACCATCCATCATACACTCCTCCTCACTTGAGTAGACTTTAGGAGGGGTGAAGGTAATACAGTTAACACTCTGACAGACTACAGCAATTAAACTAAACATACTAACTTCCTTCCATCTCAGCAATCAAACGATCTAAGTACCACCGTGCCTTACATAGGTCTTCTACTGGTTTACCTTTGTATCTGTAACGGTGCATGTACTTCTTAGCATTGCCCTCTAGGTAGCCCATGAACATCATGTGGTCCATGTTGTCCTTCATGTAGTCAATGCACTCAATCTCACCATCACCGTAGTGGGCAGGTTTGTTAACTGGATCGACAGGGCTACCCTTGTCTTCGTCATACTCGTGCATCTTCGGGTGTTCCAAGTTCCACTTAGCCATTACAAATTCTCCTTCATGAATACCTTAACCCACTCAGCACATATATCACTTCTTACAATGTCGTCAACCCCAAACTCAATGATAGGTACAGGGAGCATATGTTTCTTAGCTAAGTGAATGACACGAGACAGACCATCTGCTTCCTTTAAGTCTGACTGTTGTGCATCACCATTAAGAACAATCGTAGAGCCTTCACCTACCCGTGTCAACAGCATCTTAAGCTCGTGTGTTGTGATGTTCTGTGCCTCGTCTACGATTATGAAGGCAGTATCGAAACTACGCCCACGCATAAGTGCAAGAGGAGCCATTTCAATGTTACCGTTCTTGATACCTGTTTCGACTGCTCCTTTACCAAGGTGTTTCTCCAATACGTCTAGTACGGGCAAAGCCCAAGGCATAGTCTTCTCTGTTAAGTCCCCTTTGAGGAAGCCTAGCTCCTTACCTACAGCTACGTGAGGACGTGTGATGACGATCTTATCAATCTCTTTGAGAGTGTACTGGTCAGCTGCGTAGGTGGCAGTTACGTAGGTCTTACCTGTACCAGCTGGTCCAAGGATAAACACCTGACTGCTTTCGTCGAGAGCTTGGAGGAGCTTACCTTGGTTGTCAGTACGAGGTGTAATACCTGAGGTCTTCTTAGCTGATGCTCCTTTGTAGTTAGTCTTACGACGAGTACGTGTTTGTTTCTTTGGAGGCTCACTGTTCATCATGTTTCCTTAAGTACTTCAATGCTTTTTCCAAACCCTCTGTTGAGTCGTTTAAGAAACCTATACCTGCGTTACAATGCCTACATAACCATCCTCGAAAAGTCTGGTCTGTATGACAATGATCCAAGACTATATCAGAACTTGTTTTACCGCAACAGCTACACCTATCAGGTTTAGGAGGAGCAATCCGTCTAAGTTCCTTTCTCAACCTGACCTGTGCGTTCACACACTCTCTACACCTACCGTCTAGATTATCTTTATGACCTGTATGTTTAGAATAATTACTCTTTGGTTTCAAAGTGTTGCAAGAGATACATATCTTAGAATCAGACCACTCGTAGTTAGGCACAAGCTCCTGTTCACTTCTAAAGAAATCTAGCTGCATTACAACACCACCAATTCTGCTGATGTGTAAGGGATATGAAAGAACTTCTCACCCTTCTGGATGTAACGACCCTTGGCTTCCTTGAGACTATCCTGTGTTAACAGTGTGTCCTTGATACGCCATGCCTGTTTGAAATCAGGTCGAAAGATGTAGAAGTTAAGGACACTAAACGCAGATGCTTTGTGCATGTCCAGTAGTCTCTGCTTCCTTTCAGGGATACGTACCTCTGCCCAGTGTGGAGGCCAGTCACCCTTCCATGCCGTCTTAACCTCAGCCTCGTTGTAGTAAGTGTATACACCCTTCTGAGAGATAACATCTACGTTGTAGTTCTCTTCATTGTTGACTATGGTGTGACCCTTGTTTTCAAGGTAAAACACTAAAGCATTACGGGCTGGTGCATCGTAGGCTTCGTACAAGGCCCTGTTAAATTTCTTACGTACAGCTGTCATACCTCACTCCCTTCTACTTTACCCAAGAACTCTTTCAACTCTGTGTAGCCTCCGATGTGAGTACCATCAGAAGAGAAGATTTGAGGTACTGTCTTAAGGTTAGCCTGTTTCATCAGGGTCAACACCCATTTAGAACTAAGTGATTGTACGTTATACTCTGTGTAGCCTTGCCCTGCTCCTTTCAACAGGGCTTTGGCTGTGTCACAGAAGTTACATTGATTGCGAGTTATGACAGTGTACATAAGGTTTCCTTAGGTTAGGTCTACGATTTCACATGAGTCTCCAGAACAAGCTAGTGTCTGACTACCTGCTGTGTTGTCTTCACTTTCATACTCCGAAAGTTTAGACCAGTCAATACGTTCAGGCATTACAGACTTAAGCATGTCGTAGTCGGACTTACCGCAGTCTTGATATGGAGCCTGTTGGTACGTGTGTTCGTTGAACGGCAGGAAGGATACGCCTGACATCTCATCGAAGTGTTCGTAGACAAAAGCACCTACCTCAAACCACTCATTACCTTTGACGTTAATAGTGACAGACGGTTTGTGTTCACACCAGTTACGTTGATAAGCCAACCACATTTCCAGCTGTTCAATGGCTGTCATGTCAGCTGTACAGGTAGCACCCTCAGGAGCCTTTTGCGGGAAGCTAAACACGGTAGTCTGGTCAGGCTTCATTGCACAAGGTTCGTTAGGAATACCCTGATCCTTCATGAACTGGGTGAGAGGGTCTTTGTTGTCACCCCGCACGGTGCGGATATAGTAGGGGCTATGTCGGGCATGAATTCCAGATGCTGCATCAACCAGTTGTGAGACAGTTCCACTAGGCTTAACACAAGTAATAGCAGCAGCAACTGGAATACCAAGAAGCTCGGCCAACTCTTTGTTAGTATCAACAGCAACTTGTTTAAGATGAGCAAGTGTCTTATCCAATCCGTTGTTCTTGAGGGTCATCAGTGGGTTGTCCATGATGCCAGTCAAGGAAACACCAAGCAGTCGTTCTTCTGCTGTGTTGTCTGTCCACTGTTTACGCAGGTAAGGGAACTTGGTGTAGGTAGACTGGATCGTACCAAGGATGGTAGCTAGACGTACTTTCTCAGACAGTGTGTCAATAGTATCTGTAGCACGAACCACAACCTCAGACAGGTTGCAGAACTGGCTTGGGCGGAGGATGATCTCCGAACACGGGTTGGTCCCGAACTCGAAATCTGCATTACGACGGCCATTCAGTGCTGCCTGTTTCTTGGAAGCCTCACGGTTGAAGATGCCTCGTTCACCTGAACCTGACTCTACCAAGGCCATCCACTCACGCATGAATGACAAGCTGTCTGGCTTCTCAGTGTAGCTTACAGAGTTGTTAGCCAAGGCACGTTGTGGGTTGTTCTCCCACCATGCACCTGACTTAGCATGACGCATACGATCATCCGACAGGTTAGACAGGGAGATCATAGCACTGCGACGTACACCACCTACTACTACAACTTCACCGATCTTACACATGATGTCGTGACACTCAATAGAGGAGAGCTTACGACCTTGTGCTTCCTTGAAAGTACGGATAGTAAAGTTAAACAGATCGACCAAAGGTGCTGGACCAGATGCACGACCACCGAATGTCTTGAGTGGAGCACCAGCAGGACGAACCTTAGAAACATCCCACGTAGGGACTTCACCACTGTACAGGAGTGCAATCAATTGACGAAGAGCCTTAGCCCAACCTTCCTTGCTGTCCTTGACGACGATGTTAGTCTCACTGTCGAACAACTCAGGGACTTCGGGGAGCTTGGTGACGAACTGACGTTCAACGGAGAACCCAACACCAGTACCGCAGAGCAAGATAAACATAGCCTCATCGAAGGCCTTAAGGTCATCTACGGCTAGGTAGCTACAGTTGTACATACATGTGTTGTCACGTTCAGCAGCAGCACCAGCTGTCATCAGTGAACGCATAGAAGGCATAACCTCTAGGCCCATGATGGCTTGCTCTAGCTGGTACTTAGTCTCAGGGTCAACCATGTCACGAATGATATTGACAGAGAAACGTGTCACTGTGTCTTCCCAAGACTCACGGCCTGTATCTTCGTAGTACTTAGCATAACGAGACTTGTGGATGAAGGATTGGTAGTCGGTAGGTAGGTAGTTGCTAGTCATTATTATTCTTTCCTCGTAGCTGTTTGTCTTCTTCAAGCCAGACCATTCGATCAATGTCTGCTCGGTTAATTCCAATATCTTGCAGCTCTTTGTTTGTCAACATGTTCAGTTGTTTGATAGCATTACGGTGTGACCGCCATGTAGCTAGGTAGTTTACGTATCTCCAAAACCAACTCATCTGTTGTCCCCACTTCCTTGAATAACACCACGTTCCTTGCGGCTCTCTAGTTTCTCAATGTTGTTCTCAGCAATTTCTGTCAGGCTGTAGCCTAGATCGTTAGCTAGGTTAGCCAAGTACCAAAGTACGTCACCCAGTTCTTTAGCTGTCTCATGTCGGCTGAATTTATTGTCTCGTACTTGCTTCTTAACCTTCTCAGCAACCTCTCCTGCCTCACCACACAAACCCAATGTAGGGTAGAGAACCTTGTGTGTAGCAGGGTAAACGGCGAAGCTAACTGCTTTCTTTTGGTAGTCCTTAAAGTTCATCTTCTTCTTTCTCTATTGTAAAGCCAATGTCTATATCTGCTAGACGTTCAAGATTGTCCAGCACTTCTTCCTCAAAAGCTAACAAGAACATCTTAGGAGTTACTCTTGCCGCCTCTGCAATCTCTTCAAGGCTGAACCTCTCCAAGATACGTACTCTCAAGTCTTCATTCATTCAACCATTCCTCAGGTATTTCCTTGTCTGCGTAGAGGAAACCGTTCTTTGTACACCAGTCCCCGTAACTTGACTTAGCACCCTTGTAGAGTTTAGCTCGACTGTTACTAAAGACAAACCTGATGTCGTGTTCGTCACCATACTGTCGTTTTATCTCTAGGTGTTTACGTCTATCGGCAGCTGTGAACCTGCCCTTTGTCTCAACTATGATACCGTTGTGAAGAACGAAGTCAGGTGTGTACGTCCTAATCTTGAAGTCTTCCCACTTGATCTTGGTCTCTTCGTAGGTGTACTTGATCTTCTTCTTCGTCAGCATCTTTGCTGTTTGTTCCTCAAGGCCAGACCTATATCCAGCCTTGAGTGCTCTCTGTCTAGTGCTTAACTTCCTAGGCAATGTCAATCTCTTCTACTCTAGGAGCTTTGACAACCTCAGTTAAGTACAGAGGGAAGGGCATAGCTGCGTACTTGTAACCCTTGAGACCCTCGCCATCATTAGCATCTGCCCAACAAACTTTCTTAAAGTCACAAAACACACAGCCAGTATCTAGTTTACGGTTGCCCGTCTTAAGGTCTAGGATGTCAGGGTAGCACCGTTCAGGTGGTTCTTCTGATGCCAACTGTTCGTGTAACTCTTCTACTCTTTCGTGTGTGTCAGGCAATACATCTTCTGATGGTTGGTACAGGGTAAGGTCACCAGTAACTTTGTTCATAGCCCAGAAAGCTACGCCTTCGTTATCTGGTACACCCTCACTGTAAGCAGAGATTTGCTGGAGGTAACCAAACGGATCGTCAAGAGGTAGACTACCGTTAGCAAACTTCTTATAGGCGAAAGGTGAAGCAGACTTAACGTCTACAACATGACCGTCAATTACGGCGTCCATGTGTCCCGTGATCCCTGCTACCTTTACCTTACCCTGTTCGTGAGATACTGAGTGACCAGACAACTTGGCTAAAGTCAGGAGGATTTCTTCGATGATGTCACCGTAAAGAAACTTTAGCAACTTGTCCCCAGTCAGTACCTCTTTCTTGTACCCCTGCTTGTCATACCATAGCTGTCGGGAGGGCTTACCTATGGCTGACAGGCGAAGGTAGAAGTCACCACTCTTGCGAGGGGTTAGTCGAGACCTGAGTAGTTCTTTCAGGTTCTCACCAAAGGCATCAATAGCCTTTTCGTTATCGTCTGTCTTGTCGTACCCATCTGTGAGTACTGCGTAGACATCTTCGATCAGGCTATCAATGCTTTTAGTCATCAGTACTGTTCCTTAAAATTCGATGGACATTTCTTCTGTTGGCTGTGCATCTACCGCAGCATTAACAGCCTTGGCTTTGATGACTGCACTAGGTGCTTCGTAGTCAACGATCTCCATCACCTGACAGAAGTCAAAGAACATTTCCTTTGTGTCACGGTTCATGTCAGACAGGTGTCCCAACTTGATGATGTTACCGTAGTTGCTGTCACCAATAGTCACGAACATGTTAACCTTTGAACCGTTACCTACCAATGCTTCTGATGGGTTACCGTTCTTGTCGTACACTTCACCGAACCGTGTCCAACCACCTGATGTCTTCTCAGCAAGGGCGATGTTAATGTGACGAGCACCATCGAATGTAGAGTCCTTGCCTTCCTTGACCTTCTTGTTGATCTTGTAGTCAGTCATCAGTTTCTCTAGTTGGTCATTCATCTTAAGAGATACTGAGTACTCAAGGTCCTCAGACATGTACTTGTTGTCAGGCTCTTGCAACTTAGCCCAGCTAACTTCTACGTCTTTGATTACGATTTTCTTGTCTGCCATGATATATCCTTTCTGGCGTTGGTCTGTTCAAATATATTACTACATACTACATGAGGTGTCAATGGGTTTCTAGCCAGTTGTTACCGATTTTTGCTTCACCGTCCATAGGACAGTTTAACTTGAAGAACTTACCAGCATCAATGATCGACTGCACCTGTATCTCTCCTAGTCTTTGGGCTTGATCGGCATCAACTTCTGTCTGCCACTCGTCGTGTACCCAAGCACACTGCTTAAAGTTTATCCCTTCCTTCTTAGCTTGGCGTTGCCAGAACACATTGGCAAGCCTCATGATTACTGTTTCTCCACCCTGTAGGTAAACAGACAGGGCAAGGTGGTCACTACCGATACGGAGGATACGTCCATCAAGGCCTTTCATCCAACCCATACTGGCAGCACGTGACGCCTCACTCTTAAGTCTCTTGAGTGTAGGCAGTGCCTCATAGAAGTTCTGCATAGACTTGTTAGCTTGTGCTGGGTTGCACCCAAGTATCTCTGCAATCTTCCCTACACCTGCGCCTAGCAAAAAGGCGTAGATGAATGTCTTAGCTGTTGGTCTGTCCTTACAGAACCTACCCAACGCATTCATGTTGAACGTGTGGATGTCACCATCAATCACCTGCTCAGTGTACACAGGATCGTTCATGTAGTGGGCAAGCACCCGTAGCTGAATACCTGCTGCATCCGTACCGACTAGCAGCTTACCCTCAGGAACCTTGAATACCTGACGACACTCAGCTGCGTACATACCGTCCATCTTCCAGAGGATACCGTCCTTGCCGTGGGGTACAGATGGGATGTTAGCCATGTTAGGACCACGGTGTGCTGCACGGTGTGTGACAGCCCCTGTAGTGATCACTGTGCCGTGTACCCTACCATCCCCTTGTGCCTTCTCTAGCCACTCCTGAGCCAGCTTCCAACGTGTCTCCAGTACCTTCCATGCCTTGAGGCCTTTAACTGCCTGTGGTGCATCGTCAGGGATCGTGGCAAGGTTCTCAGGGCAGACCTTGTAGCTTTCCCCTGACTTGGTTTTAACTGTTGGCTTCCAGCCTAGACGATCCAGACGTTTGTTAATCTGTGCTGGTGATCCAAGGTTGAACTCTTCCCACATGATCTTGGTGTAGTCGCCCCATACTGTCTGCCCTTCAAGTAGTTGGTTGGCAAAGATAGTACCGTCCTTCTTGCGTTTGATAGTCACCTCTTTGACAGGTACAGCAATCGGAACCATGAACTCCTTGATGTCTGCCTCAATCCGTAGTGTCTCCTTCAAGCACACAGTGTAAATTTCTTGAGCAAGATCAATGTCAAGTTGAAATCCATTAGCTTCCTGCTCACACATAATGGCGTGTACCATGTGCTCTAGGTTGATGGACGCCTGACTAAAGGCCTCACCTTCCTTGAGCAGCGTGTTATAGAGTAACTCTGTTACGTGTACGTCCTGCTTGCAGTACTCTTTCATCTCCTCAGAGTATGCAGACCAGTCAGAGAAGTCATCCTTGTAGTCACCTAGACGTTCACCCCATACCTTTAGGCTGTGTCCACCCTTGCGGGTAGGATCAAACAGACGTGACAGGACAAGAGTATCCACTGTGTTAGCCAATGGGATATCGTAGCCCCACAACTTCTTAACAACTGGGATGTCGAACCCTATACCGTTGTGAGCAATCCACTTGGTTACCTTAGCTGCAAACTTAGCAAAGGCCTTAGGTCCACGAATGATGTAGTTACCCTTGACACCTACCTCCTTGGCTACAAGAACATGAATGACTGTAGGGTCCAAGCCATCAGTCTCAATGTCGAACACTACCTCCATGTCTTATCCTTCGTAACTTGTTAGACGACCAGTGTGACGTGAGTAGAGTAGACTATCTGCTACCCCTGTCTCGCCTGTGAACCTGTTCTTGATGACCCGTACCTTGGTGGTGTTACGTTCCAATTCATCCTCTGCCTGTGTGTTACGTTCCAAGGCGATGATCATGTTGGACAGCTGACCGATACCTGCTGTACCTCTGATGTCCTGTAGGTTGATAGACCCACCTTCTTCTGGTGGCTTACGGTTCTTGTCACGGTTAAGGTGTGACACCATCAACAGACAGATGTCTAGCTCAATGGTTAGGGTCTTTAGCTTGGTGGCAATCTCGTCCAATGCCTTGCGTTCATCCTTTGCGTGGTCACTTACAACAATACTGATATGGTCGAGAATGATGTACTTGCAGTCACACGAACGAGCAAGATAACGAACCATGCTAACAATGCGTTCAACAGAATTACTACCGAAACTGTCATAGAGATAGACACGATTACTCCCAAGAGTTGCATTGTATGCGTCATCAAATTCTTCCTTTGTATATTGTGTATCTGGTAGGTGCAGCATCTTGTCTGCGTGGATCGACATCATGCCTAGACCTGTGTCACGTACTGGTTCTTCTAGGAACAGTGTACCTACACTTCCTTTGTCTTCTTGGATCAGATGATACAGCAACTCACGCATGACTTGTGTCTTGCCGACACCTGTACCAGCCACGAAGGTGACTAACTCACCAGTACGCATACCCTTGGTCATCTTGTTGAGGCCAAAGAAAGGGTAGGCTACTGAGTCATAGTTAGGTGGTGTGCTGACCATCTCATACAAGTCGTTACCTGCTAGGATACCGTCAGGTGTGAAGGGTCCAGCCTTACGGTGGCTGTCGATGAACTCACGTTCACGGCCCTGTTTAATGTAGTCGTTAGGATCGTTCAAGGTCATCTTGACTAGACGTACCTTGCGAGGATCAAACAACTCAGCAACTGCTACTGCTGCCTCCTGTCCTGCCTTGTCACTATCAAAGCAGATGTTAATCTTGTCGAAGCTGTCAAGCCATTCGTAGTTACGTTTGCAATCCTTGACTGCACCTGATGCACCGTTGATCACTGACACGCAGGGTTCAGACATAAACATCATCTGATAAGCAGCCATTGCATCATACTCACCCTCAGTGATCGTGACTGACTTGCCACCCTTACTGAATGCTGCCTGTCCAAACAAGTCAGCCTGAGCATTGCCGTTGAACTTGAATGTCTTCTCTGAGATACCCCGTTCCTTGAACCCTACAGGCTTACCATCAAGGGTATAGATCAGGCTTACCTTGTTACCTGCTGTCAGGGCCTTGTACTTCTCAGCTACTGCCTTGGTCAGGCCACGGCTAGGGATAGCTGCTGGTGTGCCTGTAACGGGTGGCAGGGGTTTGACTGCGGATAGGTGTGGTGTCTGCTGCATAGGTTCCTCCTCGTCGTTAAATGTTTTAGTCTTACAGACGTGGCAGAACATACCGTCTTCGTAGGGGTATGCACCGTCACTGCTCCCGCAGTTTTGGCACGGCTGGTGTTTCTTGTGTTCGTAGTCCATCGAATAGGTCACTTTCTTGTGCCTCCTTTACCTTAGCAATACACTTAGGGCAGGGTGACCAGTCTTGTCTAGTCTCTTCCCAATATATTTCGTCGTCTGTTGTACGTGCATTGCAAATGTAACATCTCATTCGTCATCATCTCCTCTGTTAAAAATCTCTGAGAGGATAACTCTCACTGCAATGTAGGGCCAAAGAAAGGCTGTAGTCAATACAGCAAATCGGGGGGACTCTTCGTCAACCTCCTCAAGAATAGCCAAGTACATGGCTACTCCTAAGAGGTACAGCACAAAGGTTGACCAGTATTCTACAGGCATCAGTTTCTTTCCTCATGGTGGAGGATGTAAGCACCCTCCGTTGTTTGCATCGACACGGTAAGATCGTGCCATTGTTGTGGGGATAGGATCAGGCTGTGCATCATGTCGTGATCATCCTGTTGTGACAGAAACACTACGTCATCAAACATAACTAGCCTGACATCATCGTATTGCCCTGTTCCATCAAGTGTGGTGATTGTCACACTCTCCCCGTTGTCTGTGTCCATTTCTACTGTAAACATTATAGCCACCATCCTAACTTTGCACCGTTGTGAATACAGATCATGAAACACGTAGCTATGTGGGCTAACCACCAGAATGTCCTGATAGCCGCCACTGTGTTAGCTTGTGTGTCAGTCTCACCTACCTTCTCACCAAGTGACTTAGCCCAGATACGCCAAGCATTTCTCATCAGTATCCTGCCCCCATCAAGGCATCCCATGACACAGGGAATAGCTTAAACATCTTTGTGTTGATCTGGTCAGCTACCACACGTGTCTCGTACTGTGTATCAGAGGCACACCGTAGGCGACACATATCTGCAAAGGCATCCAGTGAACCCGACCAATACCACTCAGTCATAGTTGATTGAGGTAGGGCCATACGGGCTTGCTCAGGTGCTACTCCTGACTTCAATAGGGCTTTGTAAGCAGCAAGTGCATCATAGGGGCTAGATGTCACAATGGCTGCGTCTAGTGTTCCTAGTTTAACCTCACCCTCGGAACCTTGCTTCTTGTCAGCACTACGTCCACGCCATACGTCAGGCACATAGAACTCAGGTTCATCATCTACATAACGACGGCTGATTTCATTCCACCGTAGGAACTTATGCTTCACTAGCTGTCGTGCTACAAAGATAGGGGCCTTGATGTGGAAGGATGCAAAGGCATGACCGAAGGGGCTGATATGCTTGTGCTTGGCTAGATACTTGATAAGACGTTTATCGCCTTCCTTCAATTCATACGTGCCAATCTGGTGGTCACTACAAACCATTTCTGACTTCTTGCCGAAGGACACCCGTGCTGCGTTGACTACTGATAGGTCACTGCCCATGTGGTCGATGTATGTTGCTTCAATCATTAGAATGGAACCTCTCCTGTAATTGGATCACGTGGATCGTTGTAAACGTACTTCACTTCTCTTTTAGGTAACACAATGTTAGGGGCTACCTTCTTAGGCTTAACCTCTAGGATACCCATATCCTTTAGGTGTTGTTCTAGTGATTTACTTACCATTAGTGTTACTCCTTATCCTGTAGTCGTGGCGGGGGGACGTATTAATACTTATTATACAAAGGATTTTCATTCTGTCTACCCCCTTTCTTCATTTTCTTACGGTCCAGTTAACCCAGCACATCTGACAGTGACCTTTCTGCAACACTAGGTCTATGAACCAAACGATGTGTAGTTTGTTGTCCTTCTTACGTTGGTAGTTTCTAGCACTAAATGTCTGGTTACTCTTACCCCCTAAGATCACGTTGATCAGGATCGACAGGGCTATGCCTACTCTGAACAGATAAGCCTTCATAGCTGACCCTTCCCATACCCGCCTGACCAGTCATCACATGGGCTTTCTAGCCCTAGGATCAGTAACCGTTGCTTTGCCCCTTCAATCCTTTGGCAGTTTATGGCTAGGTCAGTAGACACCCACGAAGGCCTGACGCCTGTCCCATACTTTGCATCTAGCTTGTCGCAATCAGCCTGTAGCCTGTCAATGTAAGCCTGTATTTGTTCTTTAGTTTCCATCGTCTCAATCCTCTAACAAAAAGTAACGTGTATATCTTTGACCCGTGACGGGATGTGTCTTGCGCACTGACTCAATATCGTACCCCATGCCCCGAAGCTCATGCACCCGTTTGGTTAGGCTGCTGATGCTATACTCGATCATTGCCTCCCTCACTGTCAGACCCTTGGCCGTTTGCAGGTGCTTGATGATGTTTTGATGTTGAGTTTTCATTGTAATGTCCTTTCTTCATAGCAACTTGAGTTGCGTTGGCTCTTTATAAATCTCTTCAAGCCTTGGGTGTAAGACCTCTGAGAACTCAATGTCACAGAAGTTTCCGCAGTCAGGTGTGATTATCTTCTGTTCTCTGCCTGCCTCTGGGTCTAACTCATCTAAGAACTTGTTGCGGATACAGCTATTGCCTACCTCACGTTCAGCCTTTGCCATCTTGTCAAACGTATCAGGGAAGTCTCTGCGTATCTTGTTCCAGTAACCCATGCCACCCTTAACGCATCCGATACAGTTGTTGTTGCCATAGCCTAGGGTGTACATAACTGGACGTTTGATGCCCTGTCTCTCAAGGTAATATAAACATTCGGGTTTGTTCATCTTGTTCTCTATCAAGGGAAACAAAGGCTTTGCGCTGGGGTATTGATCTTGGAAACGTATAGCCCTGTTTACCTCTTTCCTTGTGTACTCAAAACCAAAGACCTGTGCCGCATACTCACGTTCACGTTCAAGGCGTTGACGCACTCGTTTCTTTAGAACAAGTGTACACCTCGCACCCGATGGGCCGTTCACATACTTGTCTTGCAAGATCACGTCAAACTGATCCTTGTACCTCTCAGGAGCACGTTCTGTTGTAATCTCTTTGCCATACCACTCCTCGCACTCAGCCTTGAACCTTGCGTTGTCAGCATGTGCGCTATCAATAGCAAAGTAGATAGGTTCCACATTCTCTGCCCCGAACTCATCAATGGCTAGCTTTGTAGCTACTGCACTCGTAACACCTGCACTCCACCAAGATATAATTTTCATTTTGTAAACCTTTCTTCTACTTGTGTCCGAACAAACGCCCAGTCAATCTTTGCACACTCTTCTGTGCCTTGTTCTTCTGTAAAGTATTCTACAGCTACAGACAACCAATCGCCTAGGCATTCAACAGCATAACACGTAAACTCTTCCCCGTATGCTGACAGTGCGCAACGTGTCTCTAAATTTGCCATAGTTTTATCCTTCCATGTCTTTCAGTGTATCGTTCAAGTGATCCGCCAAGCTATGCCAATCGACTTCACCCCAGCATGTGCTGATAAAGTCTGACAGTAGCCCCGCAGGTAGGGAAGAGAGAGCCTCACACTCTTCTACTATGTATGTCACCGCCTCTTCCAATTCGTTAGGTTCTACGTGATATTGATCCATCTCAGCAAAGTATTCGGGCATTGAATCCATATACCACACATTGACAAGCCAAGTTTCTTTGTTCTTCCAGCCGTTGTAGGTTGTGTCGGTCATTTGTCTTATCCTTTCTAAGGTTTTGGTTTATCTAGGCACACCCCGAAAGGTGTACCCGATAAAGCAAAGCTTATGCGTTCCAAGGATTGATCCGCTCAATCTCAATAATTTCATATTCATGTTTCGGGTCACCCTCCACAACGTGAATTACTTGTTCAACTGTCTTTGCCTGTACTGTTAGTGTGTCCATGCCGCCGTCTAGCTCGTCGTACACTGTTACTTCAAAGTATGTCATCGTTTGTTTCCTCTGTAATTTGCGGTTCAGCCATAGCTACCGCCGTTTCGATGATTATTGACAGATCAGATGATCGAACAAAGGTCAACAACAAAATACACATTGTTACGAATTATTTTATAGGGGCAGGTCTGACTATATATATGCAAGATTAAATTTATTGACTGGGCTACCTAGTTATTGAACCTTATCAGTGGGTTATGTTGTCTAGTGGGTATCTTGGTTGTATCACCGCATCTAGATTGTTACAAGATAACATAATACTGTAACATATCGGCAACAGGTGTATCATGTAGGTAACAGATGCAGGTTAGCAACAGTGTGACATGTGTGCAACACTTCTAGGGGGCAAGGGGGGTATGGGGGGTGCTGCTTGTATGTACAACACACCAAAATATTTACTAACAAAAATTCTAGACCCCTTAGCCCTAGGTTAATTAGTCACTCTGTCTAACTATTTTACATTCTAGGTAAATTAAGGGTTGACAAATCTAGAACCTATGTGTATAATAGTATTAAGATGTCCCCCCTGCTATATATACCTATAAGGTGTACAGGAAGGTAGGACCATATACTTTGTATTCCCTTACCTTAAGGACTAGATAAGTTACATGGCTAAGAAACCTAGTAAGACATGGTTCTATGAAACTACCTTACCTGATACACGTAACGATCTTACCTTATACTCTTTGAAGAAGAGAGACCACAAGGTAGGAGATACAACTTACAAATCCCTCCATAAGATTTACCTTAGTATGGAAGACCCTACTGAGTATGAATTTGCTATGGCTGTGTTTGGTGATTACTCCGTTTGGGAGAACTTGTGTAACCTTTCATGGTTTAAGAAACACCACCATCAGATGCAGAAAGAGTTGGTGTTAAAGTTGAAGGCTCGTACTGTTAAGAACATGATCAATGATCTTAATGAGGGCAAGGCTAGTTACAATGCTCAGAAGTACTTGGCAGATGCTGGATACTTAGAGGGTAACGAGAAGAGAAGAGGTCGTCCTTCTAAGGATGAGCTTGACGGTGCTTTGAAAGAAGCTGCCCGTAATGAGGCAGAGACTAAAGATGATGCAACAAGAATTGGGTTGATTAACTAAAATGGCTAAGAAACCAACAATTACAACGGTGACTTCTGGGTTTAGTTCTCAGAATGTTCTTGCAAGTAACTTCGAGAACTTACGTGACGGTTTCGATAATACTTTGTCTTTAGATGGTAGTACTCCTAATGCTATGGGTGCTGACTTAGACTTAAACAATAATGATATTATTAATGTTAGTACACTAGAAGTCGACACAGTAATTGTTAATGGTGAGACTTTACAACCTAACCTACAGGGACCAGCTGGCACAGATGGCACAGATGGTACAGACGGTGTAGATGGTGTAGATGGTGCAAGCCCAAAAGCACATCATTCCCTCTCTGTCCTTAATGCTCCACAGGCTGCACTGCAACGGTTTAACCTAACAAAGCAAGGCAATGGTTCTGGGAATGTTATTCAAGGGTTTGCTTCTGACCCTTACACCAATGAACTCTTTACACTGCACGTAACAGGCACTCCTGATACTTGTGTTTTGAACAAGTTTGAAGCAGATGGTGCAAGAACACAGACAAGCTACCGTTGGAACAATACACCACTGACAACACTAGGTCACCAAGAGTTAGATATTTCTTGGGATAAGTCAGGTACTCGTTGGTTCTGGACAGGTGAGAATGAGGCTGTAACCAATCAGGCTCGTTACATTAAACGGTTCCAGATTGCCGATGGTTCAGGTACTGAGCTTACTGTTTCTAACGTACAGCAGTTCCAAGTCTTTACAGATGCTGAAACTACGGGTGGTGAAACTGGAAGTGCTACATCGTGTATCTCTTTGGATGGCCGTTACCTCGTTACTGAGTACAGTGGTTCAGACACTAACCGTATTAAAGTATTCAAAACAGCAACCCTGATGAATGGTGGTGCTGGTGATTACTCGACGCAACAGGTTTATTCTTGGACGTTTGACTTAGACACTGGGGACTACCCACTACAGAGCATCGCCTGTGATGGCTCTTATGTTTATATCTTTACTGGTAACATTGTTACTGGCCCCACACTCAAGGTGTTTGTCTACACTGTCACAGGTACTCTTGTAGAAGAAATTGATGACTTTACTGTAGGTGAGACAGAGGCTCAAGGTGACGGTGCTGGCACAGCATACGAGCTAGAGGGTGCTGGTTGGATTTGGCATGGTGGTCAGCCAATGCTTGCTTGCTCTATTGCCTCTGGTGACGTAGGTAGTCGTGTCAATCGTATCTGGGTTCTAGGTGGTAAAGTTTCTGTAACTGCCTACGGTTACGGAAATAAACCAGCCTTTATTTCTCAAGGTGTTAATGACCTAGCAGCACCTGATGGTGAGCAGCTTCGTCTTGGTCACTACAACGGTGCAACCGATACCTTTACAGAAGGTGCAAAGATTAACGCATCTAACCAGTTAGAGTTTACGCCTGTTACTGGAACATGGACTGTAGGTGTGTTTGACGCAGCAAGTGGCGGCAATCAAAGTTCAACAACAGCAACAGGACAGTATTCTAAGATTGGCAACATGGTTTGGGTAAACTTTAGCATTAGTAACATTAGTATCTCTGGAATGACTTCTGGAAATAACTGCTACATTCGTGGACATGGTTTCACCCCAACTGAAAGTGCTGTGTTTGGTACTCCTGTTCTTTCCGATTTTGACCTAGCCACAGGTGACTTTAATGTAGTTGCTGAGATAGGTACAGACGGAAACATTACATTAAGAGAAATCCAAGACAGTGCTCAGAACACAATTGCTAACGTGCCTCAGATTGATGGGGCAGACATTCGTATATCAGGGTGGTTCAAAGTATGACCAAGAAACCAACAATAACTACATTACAGTCTGGGTTTAACTCAACTGAGACTTTGAATGCTAACTTCGAGGGTCTAAGGGATGCTTTTGACAATACTCTTAGCTTGGATGGCAGTACTCCTAATGCTATGGAAGCTGACCTAGACCTCAACGGTAATAACCTTATCGGTGCGGCTGGGCTGTTAGTTAATGGTACAGACTACCTAGCAGAGGTAGAGGCTGCTAAGGCTGCTGCTTTGGCTGCACAGGCAGCTGCTGAAACTGCCGAAACAAATGCTGAAACAGCTGAGACTAATGCTGAGTCCTCAGAGACTGCTGCTGGTTTGTCAGCTACAGCTGCGGCTACCAGTGCTACAGCTTCTGCTGCTAGTGCAGTTGATGCTACTAACAACGGTGCTGCTCAAGTTGTTCTTGCTGCTGCACAGGTTACACTTGCTGAAACAGCTAAGACAGGTGCTGAACTAGCTGAGACTAACGCAGAGACTGCTGAGAGCAATGCTGCCACTTCGGCTACCAATGCAGTCACTTCTGAGACTAACGCCTCTACGAGTGCTTCTACGGCCTCTACGAAGGCATCTGAGGCTGCGACCTCCGCAACTAATGCTGCTACATCTGCTACAGAAGCTGAGACGGCTAAGACTGCGGCAGAGACTGCTAGAGATTCAGCCCTTGCAGCTTTAGATTCGTTTGATGATCGTTACTTAGGTGTCAAGACTTCTGACCCAACGGTGGATAACGATGGCGATGCTCTTCTTGTAGGCGCTTTGTACTTCAACTCAAACACTGACAAGCTTTACATTTACGATGGTGCATCGTGGCAGGCTACTACGTCAGGCGCTGCGGCAGGTGATCTTGTTTCCACTAACAACCTGTCAGACCTTACCAGTGCCGCCACGGCTCGTACAAACCTTGGTTTAGGTACTGCTGCTACTACTGCCTCAACTGATTATGCCACGGCAGCACAAGGTACGCTTGCTGATAGTGCTGTTCAACCTAATGCCAGCCCTACGTTTGCTGGCCTAACCACTACTGGCGATGTGTCCTTCGGCGACAACGACAAAGCCATCTTTGGTGATGGCAGTGATTTGCAGATTTATCACAGCGGAAGCCATAGCTACATTAGGGATACAGGCACAGGGAGTCTGTATATCCGTGGTAGTGATTTTGTTAGCATTCAAGCAGCCGACGGTACAAACAGCATTGTTGCTGATACCGACAGTGAAGTTACATTGTATCACAACGGCTCCCCCAAACTCGCCACCACCTCCACAGGTATTGACGTAACTGGCACAGTGACGATGGACGGTGGGTCCACTTCGGGCAACTTCACCTTCGGCGACAACGACAAGGCCATCTTTGGTGCTAGTAACGATTTAACCATTTTGCACGATGGCTTTAATAGCTTTATCAATGATCAAGGCGCAGGTTCGTTAAGAATTCAAACAGACGGTGCGCAAGTTAAATTATACGATCAGGCCAATAGTAATATAATGGCTGATTTCAACACGGGTGGTTCTGTAGATTTATACCATAACGGCTCAAAAAAACTCGCCACCACCTCCACAGGTATTGACGTAACTGGCGCTGTGACGGCTGATGGGCTGACTGTGAGTAACACTACAGGTGACACCACTGTAACAATCAGCACTACAGGCACAGGCGATGCCGATGCTACACTTGTTTTGGACTCAGCTGACTCTGGTGAAAGTGTTCTCCAGTTTGAGCATGATGGTGTCTACGGGGCCAAGATTGAGTGGTTCACTGATGGTAGCCCTGACCTCAACCTTACTACAGTAGGTGCAGATAGTGTTATTGACATGCAGCCAAACGGAACCCTCATTGGCAGGTTTGATACAACAGGGTTGGATGTAAACGGCACAGTAACAGCCACATCCTACTCAGGCGATGGTTCTGCTTTAACAGGTATCACAGTTGAGGGGAGTACAGTTAAGGCTTGGGTAAACTATTACCACAACGTCGCATCTATTCGGGACTCCCGTAACGTGTCTTCTGTAACTGACAATGCTACAGGTGAACTTGAGGTAAACCTTGCAAATGCCATGTCAAATGCAACCTACTGTTCGTCTGGAAGTGCAGGAGACGCCACTCACAGTGCATCAAGAAATGTTTGCACAAACGACGCCCTTGGAAACACTTCTTCAAAAGTAGATTGTTTGGTTGAAAACAGTGGTGGTACTCAGGTTGATGCAGAGTACGTGGGTATTCTCGCCATTGGTGATCTAGCATGACAGACTACCGTGTAATCTTCGAAGACCCCGACCAGCCTGATGCACCCTCTCTGGTCCTAGTCCCTAGTGACAACTGGATGCAGGAAGCTATGGAAGGCAACCTACCGCCTATCTCTGTTTACTGGGCATTGCAGGACGATGAGCAGCAAGCCATTGCAGAGGGTCGCCATAGCACATTCAAACATGATCAAGCTAAGTGGGAAGCACAGTTTACTGCGCCTCGCATTGGACCTCTCACTGAGCAGGAAGCCATTGAGTATTTAATCATGAAAGACATCCCTCGTCGTGTATGGGCAGAGGAACACAACAAGCCAATGTTTAAGATTGTCACCAAGGACCAAGTACCTAGTGATAGAACATTTCGTGACGCATGGGAGTTAGTAGCATGACTAACATATTTACTGAAATAAACGGAACTGAGTACGATAACTCAGAGTGGGAAGTACCAGCAGAACGTACTTTCCGTGAAGCATGGGAAGCTACAGGTGTTGACACAGGTGTGATTGGCGTCAACATGGCAGCAGCACGAGACATCTGGCGTGACAAGATTCGTCAGGCTCGTATTGAGCCACTGGCTGCACTAGACACAGCTTTTATGAAGGCACAAGAGACAGGTGCTGACACGACACAGATTGTTGCTGACAAGCAAGCACTGCGTGATGCACCTACGGATGCTGCCATTGATGCAGCTACAACACCAGAGGAACTGGCTGCGGTGCAACCTGCTGGCCTGACGGTGGTCTAGTAAACCCTGATGGCAACAGTAGAAGAAATCAAAGAAGCAGCTGAACGTAGTCTAGTTACGTTTATTAAGCTTGTAGCACCTCAACGTGTACTAGGTAACTGTCACGAAGATGTGTGTAAGTGGTGGACAAGGCAGGATGCTAAGTCTCACCAGCTTCTTCTGTTCCCTCGTGACCACGGTAAGTCTGCTATGGTAGCCTATCGTGTTGCATGGGAGTTAACTAAGAACCCTACTTTAAGGGTACTCTACATCTCAGCTACGTCTAACCTAGCTCAGAAACAGCTTTCGTTTATCAAGAACATCTTTGAGTCAGACATTCACCAGAAGTACTGGCCTGATCACCTGAACAAAGACGAAAGCAAACGAGAGAAGTGGACTACATCAGAGATTGCTCTTGATCATCCAGACCGTAAGAAAGAAGCTATCCGTGACCCTTCGATCTTTACTGGTGGCCTTACTACTTCACTTACGGGTATGCACTGTGACATTGCTGTCCTTGACGATGTTGTTGTTTTTGAGAATGCTTACACGAATGAAGGCCGTAATAAAGTTAAGTCTCAGTACTCTCTACTCTCTTCTATCGAAGGTAGTGAAGCTCAGGAGTGGGTAGTAGGTACACGTTACCACCCTAAGGATTTGTACTCTGACTTGATGGGTATGGAAGAAGACATCTACTCTAAACAGGGTGAGCTTGTAGGTAAAGAAAGTATCTACGAGGTAATGGAGAAGGCTGTAGAAGACAGTGGTGACGGTACAGGGGACTTCCTCTGGCCTCGTCAACTTCGTAAAGATGGTAAGTTCTTTGGCTTCGATGTTCAAATCCTAGCTAAGAAACGTGGACAGTACCTTGACCGTGTTCAGTTTAGAGCACAGTACTACAACGATCCTACGGACCCTGACAGCCAGCCTATCGCCTATGATAGGTTCCAGTACTATGACAAGAAGCACCTCATCAGAGAGGGCGGACAGTGGCTCTACAAGGGACAGAAACTTAATGTTAGTGCAGCTGTAGATTTTGCTTACAGTGTCAGTAAACGAGCAGACTACACAGCCATTGTCGTCATTGGGGTGGACTCTGAGAACAACGTCTACGTTCTAGACATTGACCGTTTCAAGACAGACAAGATTTCTGAGTACTTCAAACACATTCTAGACCTGCTTAACCGTTGGGACTTTAGAAAGCTACGGGCTGAATGTACAGCTGCTCAGTCAGCTATCGTTTCAGAACTTAAGGACAACTACATCAAACCGAATGGTCTTGCCTTAAAGATTGATGAGCACAGACCTAACAGACACCAAGGTTCTAAAGAGGAACGTATTGCTGCTATCCTTGAACCTCGTTACGACAACCTACAGATGTTTCACTACCGTGGAGGCAACTGTCAGGTGCTTGAAGAGGAACTTGTTTCCTACAACCCCGCACACGATGACTGTAAAGACTGTCTTGCAGCTGCTGTAGAAGTAGCCATCAAGCCTAGTAGTTCAGTAAGGCGAACTCGCAGTCAAGATAATAATGTAGTATTTCACCCTAAATTCGGTGGTGTTGCATTTTAACACTTGACACAGATTATAAAGTGTGTTATTATTAACACATAGCTAGGACTAGGAGTCATCATGGCTGGCACTACCATTGATATTGAAAACGTAATTAATCCACATGCCCTAGCTGTGGACATTGCTGACCGTTGGACCTCGTGGAATAATGCACGATCCAATAAGGTTGAGGAATGGAAAGAGTTGCGTAACTATCTGTATGCAACAGACACACGTACCACAAGCAACAACAAGTTGCCTTGGTCTAACTCTACGACTACCCCTAAGCTAACACAGATTGCTGACAACCTTCACGCAAACTACTTTGCTGCTTTGTTCCCACAGAAGAGATGGTTTCGTTTTGAAGCTACGGATAGTGAGGGTGATGTCAAGATTAAACGTGACATCATTCAGGCATACATGCAGAACAAGCTGCGTCAGTCTGATTTTGTAAACACAACAAGTAAACTTATTAACGACTACATTCAGTACGGTAACTGCTTTGCTACTGTAGAGTTTCAACGTAAGATCACAGACTTTCAAGACGGTGACCGTGTTGTAAACTATGTTGGTCCTAAACTGGTTCGTATCTCTCCGCATGACATCTGCTTCAACCCAGTAGCTGCTGAGTTTGCTGACACTCCTAAGATCATTCGTTCTGTCCTCACTTTGGGTGAAGTACAACGTATGGTCGAGACAGCACCAGACAAAGAGTACATGTCTGACATCTTTAACAAGATGCTAGGCAACCGTGGTGCAGCCAAGGGTAACGAAGTAGACAACGACAAGTCCCAAGGGTTTGTAGCTGATGGCTTCTCTAACCTTACTGACTACTATGAGTCTGACTACGTAGAAGTACTTACGTTCTATGGTGACATTTATGACACAGAGACAGGAAAGTTCCTGAACAATCGTGTTATTACTATTGTGGACCGTTCTTACGTCTTGGCTAACGAGGAGAATCCTAGCTTCCTTGGTCGTGACCCTATCTTCCACGTAGGTTGGAGAGACCGTCCTGACAACCTCTACAGCATGGGTCCTCTGGATAACTTGGTTGGTATGCAGTATCGCATTGACCACCTTGAGAACCTTAAGGCTGACGTGTTTGACCAGATTGCCTACCCAGTTCTTAAGATCAGGGGTGACGTAGAAGACTTCGACTTCGAACCTAATGCTCGTATCTACCTAGGTGACGAGGGTGACGTGGGTTACCTTGTACCTGACTCTACTGCTCTTAATGCTGACTTCCAGATTAGAGAACTAGAAGCTAAGATGGAGATGATGGCTGGTGCTCCTCGTGAGGCTATGGGTATCCGTAGTGCTGGTGAGAAGACAGCCTTTGAAGTTAACCAATTGATGACTGCTGCGGGTCGTATCTTTCAGCACAAGACTGCTCACTTTGAACGTGTGTTCCTTGAGCCTATCTTGAATGCGATGCTTGAAGTAGCTCGTCGTAACATGGACTACGAAGATACAGCTAAGGTCTTGAACGAGGACACAGGCCTGTACTTCTTTACACAGATTACTCGTGATGATCTAAAGTCAAACGGTAAGATCGTACCAATGGGTGCTCGTCACTTTGCTGAACGTGCTCAACGTGTACAAAACCTTACCACCATGTATCAGATCAAAGCCTCTGATCCTACTGTAGCTTCTCACTTGTCAGGTAAAGAGTTTGCCCGTCTGCTTGCAGATGAACTGGGTGAACCAGCACTCTTTGGTGAGAACATTGCAGTCACTGAACAGCTTGAGACTCAGAAGGTCGTCACAGACGCACAGGTCGAGTTTGAGGCTGAACAAGAGGAAAGAGTAGAGCAGGACATGCAGCAACTGCAAGCAGCCCCTCCTCAAGCCTCTGAGGAGCCTGTAGAGTGAAGGCAGCTTGGTTTAAGGACTGCAAGTCAAAGAAACAAAAAGAGGCGGTAGTACAGGTACTCCAGTCTAATCGTGAGAGCCTAGACCGTCTTAAAGAAATCCTAGAGCCTATGCTAAAGGATACTACCCCTGCTGCTGACTATGACTCACCCTCGTGGGCATACAAGCAAGCAGATCGTAACGGGTTCAATAGAGCAGTGACCACTGTGCTGGACCTTATCAACTTAGACAAGGATTAACAATGAGTGTATTTTCTGAGGAGCAGGTGACCCCTGCAACGCAGAGTGAGCAAGTAGCATCTAGTGAAGAGGTGACCGCCCCTTCTGTTGTAGGTGATCTTGTGGGTGAAGGTCGTAAGTTCAACGATGTCGAGGCACTAGCAAAGGGAAAACTTGAAGCAGATAGGTTCATCGAACAGATGAAACAAGAAAATGCTGCACTCAAGGCTGACCTAGAGAAACAGGCTTATCGACTTGGTGTAACTGACCGTTTGGAAGAAAAGGCATCGGCATCCACAACCGATCTTTCAAGCCCCAACTATAATAATAGTGGCACGTCGGATGAAGCTAATACCCAGCTTGGTTCGAGTGAAGCAAACATTGAGAGCCTAGTAGAACAGACCCTGAGGAAACGAGAGCAGAAAAATGTAGCTGATAGCAACATTGCTCTTGTTGAAGCAGAACTTGAAAAGGCCTACGGAACAGAGGCAGCTGCCACAGTAAGGCAGAAGTCAGAAGAACTGGGGCTACCTTTGGCGGAGCTACAAGGTATGGCTGCTAAGTCACCATCTGCGTTTATGCAGTTGATGGGTAAGCCAGCACCTAAAGCAAACCCACTGGTTCAAGGGAGCATTCGTACCGAAGGTTCTACAATGCAAGCCTCTTCTGAAAAGGACTTTGGTTACTATCAAAGACTTCGCAGAGAGAACTCGTCCCTATACTATAAACCGTCAACCCAAAGACAAATGATGGCAGATGCTGATCGTCTGGGTGACAACTTCTACCGATAAAGGAATAAGAAAATGGCTGGTAACACAGTAGCAACACTCGCACTTGCAAAACGTGCAGAAGTTTGGTCCGCCGAACTTAAAGAAATCCTGCGTGACGAATTGCAGGGTATGAAATATGTAAAGTGGCTGGACCAGTTTCCAGACGGCGATACATTCAAAATCCCATCACTCGGTGATGCGACAATCAACGACTACACCGAAGATGCGTCTGTAACATACGATCCAATCGACGATGCACAGTTCACATTCTCAATCACTGAGTACCTGCAAGCTGGTAACTACATCACCAACAAAGCAATGCAGGACGTGTACTACGCAAATGAGATCATGTCTCAGTTTGTTCCTTTGCAGGAACGTGCTTTGATGGAACGTCTGGAAACAGACATCATGGCTCTTGGTGGTCAGCAGACTGTAGACGATTCCAACGACATTAACGGTACTGCTCACCGTATGCTTGGTTCTGGCACAGGCGGCAAGATTGCTGTTGAAGACTTTGCTAAAGCAAACCTTGCACTGAAAACAGGTAAAGTTCCACAGAAGAACCTCGTAGCTATCGTTGATCCTTCTGTTGAGTTTGAACTGAACACATTGTCACAACTGACCAACGTATCCAACAACCCACGTTGGGAAGGTGTTGTACGTGACGGTATCGCCACTGGCATGTCGTTCATTGCTAACATCTACGGTTTCGACGTTTACACTTCTAACTACTTGAAGACTGAAACTGCTGAAACCATTGGTGGCACAACTGTCAACAATGCTATCACTAACATGTTCTTCTCTGCTGATCAGGCTGTCCTGCCCTTCGTTGGTGCATGGCGTCAGATGCCAGAAGTGGACACAGAGTACAACAAAGACTTCCAACGTACAGAGTTCGTTACTACTGCACGTTATGGTATGAAATTGTACCGTCCAGAAAACTTGGCAACAGTGCTGACTGCGCCTCTTGCGTAACTAAAATACAAGGGGAGGGGAGAAATCTCCTCCTCTTACTTCTTTTCTCTTGACATCTTATACAGTTCTGTGTATAATAGACTTAACAAGTCCCCCCGCTAAGGATACATAAAATGGCTAACGTAGAACATTCATCACTTACTGGTAGTGCATTACACGAACCTAAGGGTGTAGCCGCAGCTAACAGTGGTGAAGCATACGTTGCTAACGGTTCTGGTAGCGGGACATGGCAACCTATCCACAGACACCTTGGAGCAGCTACAGCTTTCTCTGCAACCTCTCCTTATGCTTACTCACTTGACACAGACACAACTGAGAAGTTCCTTTCTTTTCCAGTAGACTCTTCTCACGTAACAGGTTTTACAGTAGTTACGTCCCCTAATCTCCGATTTAGATACGACGATTCTACAGATGTTACTTCTCTTATCAACTTAACAATGTCTTCAACTCAAGACTCTGGCCCCTCTCACGATGTAGAGTGGGCATTGTTTAAGAATGGTACAGAGATTGGCGGTTCGAGAGCTATCCGTACTATCGGCACAGGAACATGGGGTTCTATCTCAGTGACTGCCGTTACGTCTTTGACGCAGAACGACTACATTGAAATCAAAACAAAAGCAGATGCTGACAACGTAGATGTAGATTACGCAAACATCTATGTTTCTATTATCGGAATGAGTGCATAACATGAAAATGACTCTCCTCGAAATGGTGCAAAACATCTTGTCCGATATGGATTCGGAGGAGGTCAACAGCATTACGGATTCTAACGAAGCCGAACAGATTGCTAAGGTAGTAGAAAATACTTACTTCAATCTTATTGCTACTCGTTTTATCCCAGAACATGCCCAAGCAATTAAGTTAACTTCTTTTTCTAGTTCTGCTCGTCCTACTCACTTTAGTTTTCCTTCTCGTGTAAAGAACATTGAGTTTCTAGACTACAACGTGTCTAAGGCAGTTGGAGGGGTAGACTATAAAAGGTTGACCTACTTAGAGCCAGATAATTTCTTTGCTTTGTCTGACGGCAGAGATAGCCTTGCGTCTAATATAAAGCAAGTTGCTGACGTTCAAGCAGACAGTACACTTCTTATTCGTAATGATGTCATGCCTACCTACTACACATCTTTTGATGACGAAAATGTAGTACTAGATGCTTACATGTCCTCAGTAGATGCGACTCTAACTTCTGCTAAAACACGGGCATACGGTGTTAAGTTCCCAACATTTGATTCTTTCTCTGACACCTTCACTCCTGATATTGATGAAGTTATGTTTCCCTACCTCTTAGCAGAGGCTAAGGGTACAGCAATGTCTTTGTTTAAGACAGGCCCTGACCCTAAGATTGAGCAAGTAGCTAGGCGTCAGAAGGTTTACGTCCAGAACGATAAACACAAAGTAAACAGAGGAAGGCCTCATAACAACTATGGCAGACGTTAAATTAACCCGAAGTGCAGACGGTCAAGAAATTAAAGTTCATAGTGACAAGACAGAAAAAGCACTAATCGTTTATAAACCTCAAGACGGTTTCAAGTTTTACGCAGTCAAGTATGAGAACGGAGCACAGGTTCCTCAGGAACTAAACGGTAGGTGGACAGGGATTGATTCAGCATTAAGAGCTGTAACTCGACACCTTGAACTTAAGAAGCCA
>UEXN01000670.1_pt1 | contig 31740 bp, 21 predicted proteins | sample 1796711 | NCBI WGS metagenome assembly UEXN01 (sample SAMEA4772470, study PRJEB27181) | metagenome | reverse complement strand
TCTTACCAGTATGGAAAGACAAGGTGATCGGCTCAAACAACCCGTCTGTGCGGAATGATCGACAAACCTCAACCTACTACGCTTCAACCCGTGCGTTGGTTGAATTGCCGTTATTCCCATCAATGTTCTATGATGTTGAGCAAAGACTTGCTGATAGCAAAAGCAAGCGTAGTCCACTCCCTTCATCAAAGTCCACAGAATTGATAATTGACGCTACAATGACAGCCAAAAATCGTCCTCAAATGAAGGATTACGAGAACCGAAACGCCATTGATTGGGGCATGAAGAATACCGTTTCATCAATGAAGGTCAATGAGGCTGATTTGGTGTCGGGGCGCACATGGATCCGAGCCATGCGTGAGAGTTCAGCAACATTCACTCGCCCCGATGATGCCAGCGACGACAAGGCGTGCGTTTTAGGTGGTAGTGGAGGCAACAGTGCATTTTCTCATTCGGGGTCATACATTTCAGTGGATAGCATCTTGCCATTCGTGTTGAACGAAGAAGGAGGATTCACTGGAACTCCAAACAACAACGCTACAACAGCATACAACACCACTACACCCGGTCAAGCCTTCTCCAATATCGGTTTTGTCGTCACTGTCGGCGAAGGTATTGTCAGTGAAAGGGGAATACGATTTCACATTCATAGGTCGCAATTGACAAACGGCGAACACCGTCTATATTTTGACGCATACCATCACTTTGAGGACAACGGGTTGACTTACGCCGAACTCAAAAACATAATCACGACAGGCTTGCCAGTGACAATGGGTTGCTGGCTCACTGATGCTGGCTCATACGCTGGGGTCGGGACTGTTGGGAACAGTGCGGCCACCTTCGCCGCCCTCAATGCTACACCAAGCACTGACAACGCTACAATGGCACAGAACTTCATTGGGCCGCTGGAAAAAACATTTGCACTCGGACGAACCACTACGAACGGTGTGGCTACAAGAAGCGGAATACAGATTGACCCCAGTGATCCAAGCGGGGCAACGATTCTCATTCACGGTGGCCCAACGATGGAGGGTTTCACTTTTGACCCCGGCCATTACTTGTATGGTGCTGACAACATGCCTCTCGTCCCGCCCGTGGAGTGTCGTTCCGGCCACCTTTCGTTGAAGGGCAAGCGAAGCGACAATACATTGGATTGGGTGCGACCTATGCGCCTTAATTTGGGTCAAGTGGCCGGTGCTGGTTCGGTCAGCAAGTTTGAAGAGGCTGTTGACGAACTCATCCGTCAAATCAACCAAGCAGGACACCCGAAGGCGAAGAACGCCAACGGGGGGAGTGCATTCAACCCACCCTCACTGTTCACCACAGCCGCCGGAACCTATGCCGTGACCTCAACCGACACAGGTTCTCACATGGGGTATGTGCGAGCCTTTTTGGGTCAAGAGGTGGAGAGCCGAACTGGCGAGAAGGGTCTTTCGGTTGTTATTCACTGCACCGTTCCCGGTGCTACTGGTCGCAATTTTGCAGTGTGGATTGACAACAACAGCCCATATCCATACCGCCCAATTCAAGCCGTCGGTCATGGTGGGTTGGTTGCATCCAACAGTCGCTCATATCAAGCAAGTTCTTTTGCGGCACCACTGCCTTTAGGGATGGATGGCGAAACCCATGTCCCGATAACGACCTTTCAAGGCGGTGCCCACGGTGCCGTCACTGACGCTGATGGAAACCTACGCCAATACGAAGGAGTGGGCCAAGAGTTCGCATTCAACACCGTCGCTTTGCCTCAATTTGAAAATGGCGATTTGATACCGGATTATGACCCCGAAGCACAATCAACCCTCATGGTTCAGCGCAAAGCACTGGACATAATTTACAGGGCAAATAGGAAAATCACCCGTCAAAACAAAGGACTTATCCTTGTTGACGACAAGCATTTAGGTGAGTTTGACGCTGTTGTTTCCGGCCCTAACAATGTTTCATCCAGCAAAGTTTCGGGCGTTGGATCTTGCATGGGGCTGTTCAATTGTCAGCCATTGGACAAGACCCTCGGAAAGAAGTGGAAAGACCTGTTCTATGACAAGAATGGAAAATTGAAAGAAGTGCCTATCAAATTGCTCAACCCCTTGCTGGACGCAAACGGTATTCTATTCTTCGGTGGAGGACACACTGGTGTCACCTTTGATGTCAGCGACGGCACAGACAACGATTACAGCGATTTTTACACTCACCATTATGCTAAGGGGCCGACTGGGTATAGCGGTTTTCAAAACCTACAAGAAGTGCAAACATCGGCGGCTGTGCTTGATTTCACCAAATTGAAAAACGCTGATACGGTGAATGAGAACACATACCGTGGCCTTCACCACGCTAAGGGTATTGTGGAAACAGGCGTCGTGCCAGCGGCGGGATTATTGGATAAAGAAACCGATGGGTGCCTTTGGTATGTGCGAATGAATCAACCTGCTTTGCACGCTGATCATGGTGCAAGCGGTAAGGAACTGGCTCTTGATGCAATACACGGTGTGAAATTGAAGGCGTTTGGCGACTTTGCGAATCAATCACTTTTGGCGGGGCCAGCAACAGCCGATCCCGAATCAAAGGGCATTGACCTGCACGGAAACACTGACGCAGGTGTTATTTCACTTCACAACATCAGCACGCACGCCAGCGACGCTGTTTCGCCCCGTGTGCCGCTGAAAAGCAACATGCTCGGTGCTGGTTCATACGATGCCGCAAACGACGGGGCATATTCATTCTCATTCTTTTTCAATTCCGGCGACGCTACGGGGAATGCTTGGAGCAGTGCCGCATTTGGCAACGGGCCTGTTGTTCATGGGATTGATAGCACACGCCGTGGATTCGGCGTTTCAATCAATTCAAAGCAGGGGAACTCAAATAGCGTCATGGACTTCTCAATCACGGCCTTCATTCACACCGACAATGGGGGCGGTGCCCTCACTCGTTCATTCACCAGCGATGTTCAAGCAAACCAGCCAAAGAACGCTTGGTATCATGTGGTGGTGACAAAGGCTTCGGCGGCGACTGACACCATAATTTACATCAACGGGAATCCGGTGAATAGGACAGGAGCAACATTCGTCAATCAAGTCACTCTTACAAACGCACCTCATTTGCCATTGGGTGTTGGTGTTGGATCTGCTTTGACTGGTGGCTTTTACGGCAAAGCGAACAATATGTTGACTATCGGTGCCGCCTTGTTGCCGTGGACGGCTCCTACGAACTATTATCACGGGACAAAGGCGGCTCACGCAAATGCCCCCGTTTATTTCAACGGTGCCCTAAGCGAAATTGCCATGTGGAATAAGGCACTCACACCCACCGAAGTCGCAACACTCTATAATGCGAGAGCCGTGTGGTGATAACATGGCGGAGGTGTTGTCCTATGCGAAGCAGGAATACCCTGCCGCCTTGACTCCTATTGGTTCCGACGATGGAATCCCTGCGAGTGGATATTTCAGCCTCCACTTCACTTATCCCGATACGGCTTATGAAGACCCAACGAGCATGACTTTCGCAAAGGATGGAACCAACCAATTGGGAATCAATTACATGATCAGAACTCCACTGGCTGGTGATACAACCAACGCCGCCGCAACAGGGGAGGACGCACGCAACGGAACAAACACTGTCGTCATTGACCTCAAACGAGCCGCCGAAGCACACGCCGCATCAATCGCCGCAGGGGCAGTTATGCCAGCCAAAACCTTCAATTTAGGCACAGAAGAGGCGGCACGCCTTATCGCCGCTACAATCAATTCAACACGAAACCGTCAGATCGGCGCACACTCTCGTTCTCGCTACTTGCGGGCACGATATGTCAAAATGAGTGGGAGCAAGCAATACGGTGGGTGGTATTCCGGGGCAACGCTTGGTCGTGGTATGCTTTTGGGGTTTGAGAACGGACAGCGAATCGGGGGTGGTTCAACCTACTTGAAAGCGAGTGGCAATTTCTTACCAATTGAGCATGAAATTACCACCAATGTCGGAGCAACAGGCTACTTGTTGCCGAACGAGAACCTTTACACCACCAATAATGAGTTCATTGGCAAAATCCTTGAAATCAGTGGCACACGCATTCGCTTCTATGAGCCAATTAAGGTCGCCTTAACAGCATCCAGCAAATTAAGAGGCGGGTTGCTACGCTTAATTCAATTTGGAACGACGACCGAAAGGGACACGGTGAACGCATCTTCAAGTTCCGCCACTGGTTGGAATCATAACCTCATACCGACTGACATGCCGAAGCGAGGCACCATTGTTGGCAATCCAAACACCGACATAAACGACAGTGCTGGTGCTGATGTTAGCAATTACACTCTCACTTATGACGGTTGGGAAATTGTCAACGACAAAGAAGTTCAATTCAATATCACCAAAGTGGAGTCAACGAGTGCGATAAAAGACATCACCGATTCTCTTTCAACAGATCCCGACGACCCTACATGGCTTGTGAACAACGACACAGAAGAACAACACACGGTTGTTGTTTCGTGGGAAATAGATGCCCCGACTGGTGGCGGGTATTGGGGCACTGCCAACGGTGGCCCTGTCGTTCAAGGACTCGGTGCCTCCCTCCCTGTTTGGTATTTGACGGCCAAACCAATGGACGGCGGGAACATGGGCTTGCCAGCCGCAAACGCTGATTCACGGGGTGCCAGTCCTTCAACACATACGACAGGGCATGGGTATAGCCGATTCTCCATAGAAGGACTCAATTCATGCTCACTGCCCGATATGCCGCCGCCCGATAAGCCATTTGACGGCCCAGTCGTCGCAGGTTCAACCGAGGCTGATCCGTTTCAATGGACTGGGCTGAACACTGCTTTGAATGCACATCAAGAGGACAACCTGCTGATTACAAAAAGCGAGTTTGGGACTCAAATGGACGACGCAGGGCCATTTCAAACGAACTGCATGGTTTCAACGAACGCCAATATCACTGGCGGAACTACAATCAAATTGTTGACACCAGCCACCAAAATATCATCCCAATTCAACGACGGTGATGTCATTTATGCCGCCGATAAAACCGCTTTAGGCACGATTGCCGCTGGCGGAATTGCTGAAACCACCAACACTGCCCTCACTGTTGTCGGGCCAAAAAGTATTGACAGTGGTGTGCGTGTTGATCATGGTTTTGGAAACACATTAAATGGCGACCCACCGCTTGGTGGGAACCGTTGTTATAACGCTGGCACATTTTATATGTGGTATCACGCAACAGGTTCGTTAAGCACTTTGAGAACAGGGGGCGTTGCGCCGAACTCTTTTTACGAACCCGGTGATGAAATCACAGACGAAAACGACAATTTGATTGGTTCTGTTCCTATTTGCCGGACTGTCAAGCGTCAAGCACCGGGGGCGGGCGGAACCATAGGTTCCCGTGTGCATATTGCCGACGGCAACGATTTGTTTTCGGACGCAAACAGGGACATTAAATCCTTCACCGTTGATATTAACGATCCGAACTTGATTTATCATGTTGGTGAAAAATTGTATTCCGATGAGATATATTACAAGACTATGGTGACAACATTACCAGTTCCCCAAGCAAATGTGGACGGAAGCGAAATGATTGGAGTTCACCCATTATCCCCAATCCCGACGAGTGCAGGTTATGAGGGTCAACGAATCAAGCCACACGACAGGATTTACAAACTTGATGGCACCGCAATTAAGTTCATTGGAACTGTAAAAACCGTTGCAGACGACATGATCGTATTAAAAGGACATAGTGCGGAGATTTTGGCAGATCAAGAACATATTTATGTTCATGCTTACATCGGGACAATCAAAAGTATGCAGGAAACACAGCATAAGACGAGCGTGCATGGTTTTCTAAGCGGCACTGTCGCCAACAATTCAACAACAACATTGAACTTCTCAACCAATGACACCACCGTATTCACCCGACGGGTATTGCCCGGTTCTAAATTGGAAACCAACAGCGGCACTCTTGTGGGAACAGTCAGTTCTGTTGGGGACAGGAGCATTACACTTGAAGCCAATAACGCCGTTGCTCTCAATGCGAACACCATACTTCATGTCCGAGGAAACAGCGAATGGGCAATTGAATTAGAGGATAAATTGCATTTTGACAACGGGGCAGGACATGAGTTCTTTAACGATGTAGCAAACACTACTGCTACTGGAACTTTTAGGTTAATCAATGATTCTCGTTTAAGAGCCGAGTCTGTCACTGCCCAAAGCATCACGATTTCAAACCTTGCCGCCGACGGCAGTGGCGACTCATCCCTTTCGGGCACTATCCTACGGAACCTAAACCGTGATCAACGCCTATTCACCCCTGCGGTGAACTATGAAGCGGGGGTCAACAATCAAGGTGCCCTTAACACCCAAGCCGCCGATTGGAAATATACTCAAGCACACCACGACGATGGCAACAACACTGGTTCTCGTTATCTTATCGTCAAATCAACTGCTGGTGTCAAAAGCATTGACAAAGAAACCTATGGTGGATCTTTGATGATGAATTATGCCGACGCATTGAATGGCAACCCTGCGACTTTGATTGGTGAGGATGGAAAAGAATACGGCACCATTTCTTCGGTTTTGGACGAAAGGGCTGTCACTTTTCAAGGAACGACTTTCACCTATTCACGAATCAAATTGGCTACATGCGTTGCGGATATTCCCGAAGGAACTGTCCTCCACCGTGCGGCACCGACAATCACCCTCACCTCCGCCATCAGCGGAAACACCTTACGACACGGACAAATGCTGTTCAAAGGAAAAGACATCAATAAGTGGCAAGTCGCTCTTGAGAACGGGCATAAAATCAACAGCCGCTTCCCAAAATGGAACAACGCATACGGCGACCAACACGAAGAAATCACAAGCCTCACCAATTCCGATGTTGTATTGAATAAGGCCATTGTCAAAAACGGATTGAAGAGTGAAGTCAGCACCATTACAGCCTCCACTGTTGCACACACAGGCTCACAGGGGTATGTGCATAGACCGTTCCGAACGGTGAGGGCCGTCAACACAGAACGGGTCAAAGGGTTGCACATACCTAACGAAGCGATGGTTTGGGAGAACATAGAACTGGTGGACGACACTGGTGCTGAATTAACCCTTGAGGGCGGTTCTCCGTTTGGAACCGTGATAAAAGACTACAATTACAAACAGAACCGCATAGATCCTAAGACGAATACAGCCTCTTCGTTGCCTTCAACACCCGGCAGTGGCCTTGAGCCGAACTTGGAAATCCAATTGCCATCGCAGGATGAAATACCGGGCAACATCATTGTCCGTAGTGGGCACGACCGTGTGCAAGCATGGCGACACCTCTCATGGGGTATGGGTGGCCTAAGCATCCCTCGTCCCGATGAACCGGGTGTTATAGAGGCGGGTGCGAGTCCATACGACAGCACCGCCGGAGAAGCCACGCAGTTTGACACAAACGACAGGGTTCTTCACTTCCACCCAGTGCGTATTTTGCACGACACCCTCACCTCCCAATTCGGCCTCTCATTGAACAACACACCCGGTGCAGTGCCCAGTGGTTCAACACGAATGTTTGCGGCACACCGCCTTTCCGATCACACCGAGCGTGGTTCGGTATTGCCCGAAACCCAAAACGGGGCAGTTCAAGCCAGCAACATACACGCTCACCACCGCATTCGCTTTGGTCGTCAAGGGCACCATTTTGTTTCACCTATCACCATACGAGGAACGCCTATGTCCCTTCGCCGTCAATTGCACAGATCACACGGGTCAGCATATTCGTTGATGTTTGAAGCGGAAACGGAAAACAAGCACTTTGGTTTCCAATCGGGACATAATGACAGCGACGCAAACACATTCTATTTAGACACGATGGAGGTTAAATCGGTCACTGAAAACACTGGGTCTTTCAGCGCAGACGGCCTACCCCACGCTGAAATAGAGAATAACGGATTGCCAAATCACCACCGATTCTTCAACGCCGCACCAAATGACGGCTACGATGTTTTGTTTGCACCGGGTCAAGAACATACACTGACCGAAGGCGGAAAGGAGCAAGTTCACTTTGTAGCCTCAAATCACGGAAAGGAATTGAGCAATTTTGGTGGCTACGGAAATGCGGCTCATAGTGCCGCTGTGGCCTTAGAATTGGCGAGTTCAAGGGTTGTCAACAACCGCTTCACGGCTGGTGAAGAGTTCACTATCAACGGATTCTTTGTCAATCAATACTTGCTCATGGGCGGTCGCCCAAGACCAGCACTACGCACACTCCCACACGAAAGGAGTCAAGTTGATCCATACGGCTACACCTACAACGGACACCCAGCAGGATGGCATCAGCCCCGTGTGGGAACTGAACTGGCTACGGTGCCCCCTCTTATCGCTCACGACCCCGAAATGGTGAATGCTTCGGCCACTGCTGTCGCTATCGTTGAATCTCCATCCACCAACAACCAAGCCCACTTCACTCAAGTTTCAGCCCATAACGACCTTGCTTTGGTGTCGGCCAGTGATACGAACTCCGGGGCTACACCCGACGCATTCCTTTGCACATGGTTGGCTGAATACAGCCACCCTGCACTGTTCGGCACAAGCCGTGAGCAATACATGACATTCCGATACAGAACAGCAGGTATGCCGAAGGCGGTCAATAACCCAGCCGTTCGTGGTTTAATGTTGAGGAATGCCCATTCTATTGGCTCTCAAACGACAGGAACCCCAAAGATTGCTATGCCTTTTGAGCGACTATACGCTTTCCAGTGGCTACAAAATTATGGCTACAATGGATTGAATGCGGGAGGTCATGGGGCAAATTGGGGGACAAGAGCCGCCAGTGCTGTCCTCATGGGCCACTCCACTATCCGAGAGCCACACGGCACGCTTGAACTGCGACCGAATTATGTGTATCATGCGTATGGTCGCCGAAAGAGTCGTGGTGAAGGCATTGGGGACGGACTCAACCCATACAAGGTTGTTTCAAGAACCATTTTAGATCAGGATGCAACCAATTCGCAGGTTTGGAGTGAAGTCACGACCGTTGAGAACGCTATGGTTGCAGTGGATTGGAGCCGTCGTTTGCCTGTGCGAGCATGGGGATTCCGAACAGGTAGTGATGCACTGAATATGCTTGCTGGCGACCCTGCCGAAACACTCACCACCCAACAAAAAATCCAAGCCTCCGGTCGTTTTGACGGCGGGAAGCACGACACCATGAACACACTGCCTGTGGGCAACGACTGGCAAACCCTGTCAGCCTACACGGGTGTTGAGAGAACAGTGCCTATTGGTGTTGTTATGAGCGAACACACCAACGAAGGATATGACCTTGAAGGATTCACTCGCCTTTCAAATAAAGCGTGGGAGAAAGGGGAGAATCCAGCAGGTATGGGGCGTGTATTGGGTATGGAGGATGTCGGGCTTGTCAAGCCAAACGCCCTCCCAGCGGGTCTTGTTCACTCTCACCGAACCGAGTTCACCACAGTGACGGGGACTTCGGCTAAGTTCCTTCATGCTAAATCATTGAACACTGGTTCAGATCCTATCATTGGCTTAAATCATCATAGTGGAGATGCCACTTTGGCCGCAGGTTCAGTGGAGGCTGTCACCCAATCAAGTGCGTTTGGAGGCGGAAGCACCTTTATTCATCATAAAGGAAACAACCTGCACCTCAATGCTCACCCCGTCGATCATAAAGTCAGCAGTGGAGATTTGACCCATTATCCAGCACATGGCTGGGGGCGTTCTTTGAACATGAAAAATAAAAACGAGGCGGAAAGAGGAACTATGCCTATCCCGCTGTCGGAAATAGCCGACCATAGGCAGGTGCAATCCGACTTATCACCTCGTTTGGGTATGGTTGTTGAAACCGAAAGTGAGCGAACCACTGGAAAGAACGAGGAATACATTGTCACCAGCACCAAAGCCGTGTCTTTACACAGTGACTTGGCTGTCGGTCAACAGTTCCCATTAACCCCATCTTGGGTTCAACAAACAAAGTGGACGAAGTTTGCTCAAGGGGGTCAAACAGCCGCCGCTGGGCCGGATGGCACATACGGCGACCCAACCCAACCAAACCAAATAGAAAAAATGCCGCAGTGGTCGTTGAATAGGGAAACCCTCTTTGATGCGCCCAGCAATTCCGACACCGTGCGTATGTTTGACAGCAAAGGAGTCCAAGACCATTGGGCTGTTCGTGGGTGTGGTGATTTGCCAGCATGGGGCGGAGTGTATATTCTTCGTAAAACATGGCTTGAACGACCCGAAAACGCCAACAACCGCCGAAGTGTGATGCCCTATGACGCCGCCGATTCTTTGCACTCACAAAGCCCTGCGCCTGTCAACACAGTGGATCAACCTGTTCGCAAAACAGCCGACTACATCATGCGTATGGTGCGTCCTCTCAAAGTGTTCGGCTTTACAACACGAAAGGACTGGGACAACACAGACCAATTCACCCAAGACGGATGGCTCTTGGGGGCATATAACACTCTCACAGCAAGCGATAAAGCACACCAACCGTTCACCCGTGACAAACGATACGGTATGTTTGAATTAAACCAATACAAAATGCCGGGGACGCTTGAGCCTATTGCATCCCGTGTTGATACTGCCCCGACAATGGCTTGGCCGGACGCAAACGACAGGGATGTCACTTGGCACTTGATACCGAGTGCAAACATGCTTCAACACTTCAAATCCGATGCCGCAAGAAGGGACGGAGAAGGTGTTTTGTTGCCTTCAATTGACCCCCGATACTCACAGACCACCCATCCGGGCGGAAAGCATGTAGTATCGCAGACTGAAACCCAATTCACTACTCAATCCAATTTAGCGTTGATGGATCCTTACAACCGAAGAGGTGCTGATGAGAAGGTTGTCAAAGAGCAAGCAGATTTGGCTATGACAACACTCGGCCCTAAGCAAAAAATATCAATTGATGGTGGGTCTTACATGTATGTCAAGGACGCAACAGTGTTCCCTGCTACTGGAACACTTGTTATCATCGGCCTCACAGGCCAATTGACATACAACGCAAGGGATGAGCAACGGCTGACTATTTCAGCCAGCACAGGCCAGTGTGGGAGCATAAACGACCTTGCTGGTTATGAGGTCTATTTCGGTAAAAACGGTGATTCAACACCGGCCACAGTCGCCAACATCCACCCGTCAAAGCATTCACTTGTAGTCGCCCCATCGTTCGTGGACAACGCTGTGTCAATGGGTCTTTCACTGCCCGACAAATGGGACGCCACTGACAGCGGAGATACCCAAACATTCAGCCCAAATATCGCTTATCGGGGAATCGGTCATTATGAGCCTTCGGACTTCAACATGCTAACTCCCCAGCGGTTCGTGCTAAACGACGGGGCAAAAGAAGGCATCATTTCCTATGTGAAGCGACCGGGGACGGGCGGATTAAGCACGGTCTATGCTGACGGAAAAGCCCTATCCGCTACGAATTGTCCTCCGTATTTGATTGATGCAATCCAAAAGCGATGGCGTATTGCTGGGGCTGATGTCGTGTCGGGAGAAGGCACTTGGCAACAAAACCTTCTCAAGTTCCGCAATATCAACGGCGACTCACTTTCCGGTGGAGGTATGTCACTCGGAAAGGTGCGTTTGGGCCACTACATGGCCGTTGGGGTGCGAACCACAGATGCCGCATTGATGATGTTAAACGACATCGGAACATCACTCCCCGGTGCAGATCTTGTCCCCTATGAAACCATCATTGAACCAACAAAGAAAGACACGGCCCTGTATGATTATGGGGAAACAGTGCCTACATCGGGGTATCTTCTCCGCTTCAAAAATGAAATGACCCTTTCAGCCGCCCTCAACGCTCACCCATCCTTGTTATCCGGTATCGATCACAGCAGTGTTTTCGTGAGCAGGGATGCGAGGGGAATTGGTGTGCTTGATACCATCCGTTCTTTGTCGCAAATGGATGGGCGACAATTGTTGCTGGATGAAACGGGCCGCATCCTTTATTCCGGCACTGTGTTTGTCGGTCGGGATAAGCGGATAGGATCATCCAGTGGCCCCCAAACCATTGAAGTTTCTTCAATGCTTGAAATGGCAAACCATGTCATTGTTGAAGGTGATAAAATCGCTGAAAATGAACAAGTTCGTGCCGAAGTCAAAGATTTGGAAAAGGCCAAAATGATGGGCGGCGAAGGGAACGAAGAAGGCGTATTACGCACAGCCACACAAATGGTGCCGGGATTGAAAGAGCCAAGTATGGCTTTGCGTATGGCAAAGCAGTTTATGAATCGGACAGAATCGGGAGCCTCTATGTTGCGTGTCGGTGGTCTTGTCAAGGCAAGCCACATTCAACCCGGTGAAATCATCAATGTTGACTTTACCAATGAGGGTGTGAAGGGACAGTTCGCAGTATTTGAGGCAACAACCAACAGCACCACAGGTTTCACAGATTTGGTGATAGGCCAGTATGAAAAAGGCATTGAAGGTATTCTTGCTGATTTGTTGTCCTCCACTGCCGCAACCTCTCAAGAAGATCCATCCCGTTTGAAAGAACGCATGGAATTGTCATTGACTGGTTCGGTTCGTTTGGTCGCCGCCAGCCGTGTGAGAACTCGTCTTGTCAATAACACCCGCCTCATTATTGGCGGTCGCTGGCGAGGTGGTTCCGTGAACACACCGTTGGGCGCAATTGGACTCAAGGGTGGTGCTACTGGTGTTGTCAAGAACGGGGCAATAAACGCTACATCAACGACCGCTGTTGTCGTTGACGGCGTTGACGCTACTACACGCTTTGCGGCAGGGGATAGAGTTTATACCCTCGCTGACGCCTATGTCGGCTTAGTCCAATCCGTTTCGGCAACGCAAATCACGCTGACGGCCAATAACGCCGTAGCCATCGCCGACAACATTGAATTGAGAGTAAAGACAAAGAGGGCTGACCCAGTGGGTCATTCAAAGTCGGTCTTTTACGAGGTGAGATAATGCCAATACTTGATGGAATAAAAGCAAAATTAGCGGATCACCTACAAACACTTGTCAGCCAAATGAGTCTTGGGACTTCGGGAGGTCAAGCCTCACGGCGGGACAGTGGGACAGGGAATGTCGCTATGTCAACAACGCCTGTCGTGCAAAGAGTGGACGACCGAACTATTTCAGCAAATGCAATTTTCACGACGGAGATGATTTCTTCAAATGATGTCAAAGAAGTGGTGTTGCATGGTGCAACACCTCTTGACAACCCTACTTTTAGGGCTTCTTTTGTTCCTATCAGCAAGAATACTACAAACGAGATTCGTGTTGATGTCGTCATGGAGGTGCGATAATGGGAACAACAGGGATAACAGAAGGACACGAAAAAACAGGAACGGGAGCGTCTTGGCAAGCCGACGGATTAAGGGATAGTGATGTGCTTTCATCAGCCTCTCTCACCAATTTCGTGGAGCGAGGTATAGGCAACGGTGTTATCCCGATCAACCTCACCAATTATGGTGCCGACAGCGGTGGTTCAGATCGAAACAACCCAATTGTCGGGAACTGCGTCGTTCGTCCCAATACAGGGGGTGCGACGAACTCTATTTTCGTTGATGCAGGGGTCGTATGCCTTGATGGCGTCTTTTACAATGTGGGCAGTGGAACTGCGTTCAATTTTGACACCAGTGGCTACTACAACAGCCGTTTCAATGCGGGCGGTATGGTGTTGCCCAGTGGCTCAAATCAAGAGTGCTGGGTGCTTGTCATTGTTGACCCCGAATTGAACGGCACAAACAACATCGGGCTTGTATGTGGCCCTGTGGTTGATGTCAGCACTGGCCTTTATCCTCAAATGCCTTATTCACATTTGGTTAAGCAATCAGTCGTTTTAGCGGCTATGCGAATTACCTATGCCAGCCCATTGAATGTGGCGGCAATTGAAGACAAGCGCATGTTCATCCGTGGTGGGCCTATGCCTTTGACGACCTTGAGAAAGTCGGACGGAACCCCTACTGACCCAATCAACGACTACGGCACCACCCCAACATTGACCGCAGGAACCTTACCCGAAGTCGGACTTGGTGTTTTCTATGCAAGAGATCCAATCGGACATCAAGCGGCACTTGCCGCACCTCATGGTGCAGGGCAAACCCACCTCTTTTACCAGTCGGACATAGCGGTCGGTGCTGGTGCTGGTGGTTCGTATCAAATCACCCCAGTTCACCGAACTGAAAAACAAATCCTATCGGTCGGTGCTGGTGCTGGGGCTTTAGCGGCTCTCGCTTGCACACCTCTCGCCAGTGCCACAGGTGCGGCAAATACTCATTTAATCAGTATTTTGTGGACAAATGCCAACGGCTCAACCACGAAGGCTTGGGTGGAAAATGTTCACTACACCGTCAGCGGTAAGGTTGTCACCACCACAGCGGCGGGTGCGGCGGCAGGTTCGGCTGAAATCACATATACCCATGCGGGGTATTGAGATGGGTGATTTGGACTTGCTCGGATCGAGGAACAAATATCGTGCCAAAGTCACGCAGGATTGTCCCGGCTGTGGCGACGGCGTTCTTGCTTTACGCATCAATGGCTTCTATGCAGGGAGCCGAGAAAGGATATTTTTATGGGAATGTCCTGCGTGCGGTGAACTATGGCGACACGCACGACCGAGGTTGAAGCCCGTGCCGCAGATGTTGGATTCGGCGTCTTGAAAGGCAAGTTTCAAGGATATTCAAAGAATCCTTTGGCTGGTCGTGCTGAACGACAGGCTAAAAGAAGGGCATGGGGAGTTTCCCGCAAAAACAAATCAAAGCGCACAGCCAACAGATACAAGAGATCTAAGAAGCGTGGCAGTGGTTCGGGGGCAAGACCTAAAATGCGGCGGTCTTTAGGTGCAGGTGGACAGCGGCCAGCGAGGGATAGATAATGATTTGGAGTTTGATTTTTGCGACATTGACAGTGATTTTAGTTTTCTTGATGTATGAGGTGTTCAACCTTATTGAAATCCCTCCCGAAGAAGGAGGGAGCGAAGAGGATGAACGCCAAGCAATTATTTCCTCAATGTCCCGTCAGCATTTGCGTTAAAAGAGGGACTGTTGCGCCCCACTTCCGAGTGATGGGTAAAGACCCGGCATTCCTGCCTTTGCTCTTTCAACAGCCGTGATTGCGTCAAGGCCCAATCCATAAGGAATCAGTGAGCGCATTTGATACTTCGGCATTGTCAACCCGCTTGGCATTTTGTGGTCGCCGACTCCTTGAGTTCCAGATCGTGCGCCTCTCGGTGCCCATTGGTGATATTTGCCAGCGTGTCCGGGTCGCTTTGGTGCTGTCGGAACTTCTTTCACCCTGTTTCCGAACTTTGCTTGTAGTTCCTCAAGACTCATGTTCAGTTCCGGTGCATCAGCGGCCAGTCCTATTGCAGTATGAGGTCGTGGTTGCCAAATGTTGCTGGCATTTGTCCACAAATCAGTGGGTTTGCGTGAAGGTATTGCAGGGTGTCCCGGTATGTCGTGTCGGTCAAAACCAAGTAATTCAGCGAATGGGCCGGAATAAGAAGCGTGGGTGACAGACGACCACGGAGTTTGCTGTCCCTTTCTTGGTTTCACGGGTCGTCCCATGAAGTCCTGCTTAGGCTGTGCTAAATTGCGTGCCCCCAATTCGGGTTGAAAACGCATCATTCCTGTCGGGTTCTCCAACCACCAATACATTGGATCGTCAGCATCAAGACCTTCGTTATTCAGTCTGTAATCCTGCAATTGATCAATCATGCCTAATTGATGAAGCAACAATGCCCGACCAACCTGTGATTTGGCGTTTGTTGGCGTTGGGCCAACACCTTCTCGCATGAAGAAATTAGCGTCCCCTGCGTTCCTCGCTCGGTTGAAGTCCTTTTTCTTTTGATCTTGACCCTCCCAATCCGCCCACGGTTTGCTACCAAAGGCGGCGACGGAGTTCCCTTCACATGGCGGTGAAGAAAAGAATACATCGGGTGTTTTACCACCAAACAGGCGCAAGTAGTCGTCTAAATTGTATTGCTGGATGTCGCCCGGTAAATCGGGCATGTAGCCCAAGTCCACATCGTAGTCTTTGTCGGGATTGCCCGCATACATGATTTCAGCAGTTTTTACATCATGCCCCCTATCACGGGCGGCTTGACTCCAACCTGCTCCCATGTTCTCATAACCACCACCAGCGGCGAAGTTATCCACAACCCTAAGTTTGGCGACATCATCAGCGGCGGATAAATCGTCCTCTTCTAAATTGAGAGTTTTCAACAGATTCCACCCCCCGGCCAATGCTTTGCCGTGTCCCCACATGTTCCCCTCCACGACTCATCATCCCTTGAAGTTTTCGATCACTTTCTGTATTTACGAATCCATTGATCCATCAAATCGTTGAAGCGATGTGGTTTGTCTTGTTTTCCGGGTTCGCTTGGTTGCGGCTCCATCAAATACATTCGGAGTTTTCGCCCACACATTTTACAACAGGGCTTACGCATAGCACTGGTGAACATTCTGTGGTTCTCACCGTTTGTGTCAAGGCACTCACCCGAACGACATTCCCACCATTTAGCCATGCTCATTCCTCTTCGTCGGTGATAGGCCACGAAACATCAGCATAGGGTTTCTTTCCTGTCTTTGTATCAAGGAACCGAACTCGCTTGTTCTTTTTGACAGCATGATACAGATCGTAGCACATGATTGCGTCTTCAATTGCCCACCTTGCACATTTTATGTGTTGGCCCTTTAGCCAAGAAACGCCTTTCCTCATCCGTGTAATGATTTCAACCGGGAGGCTACGCACCCCGTTCCAGCGAGCAAGATCATACAAGTCAAACCGCTTGCCTTCGTTTTGAAGAACCGGCGAACTGGCTTTTTTGACAGCCCTCAAAATATCAAAGGAGTTTTCACGGAACTTTCCGTGCAAATTATGACCCACCATTGGCACATCGTCCCGCCAAAAATCAAAGGAGTTCAAATCCCTCAATTCTGTTTTTAGGCTTTTTTCACTCATTGAAATGTCGGTATATACGATGGCTTTTTGCCCGTCCCATGTGGCAATTAACAGGGGTTTCAGTTCACCCCGCCACCCATCGTCCTCAACGGCTGTGTCAAACAATACGGCAATTCCCATCATCTCAAGCACCCCATTTGAAAGCGACATAGTTCCTGCCGCCCTTTCCTTGCTTAACGATTTCAACCTGTCCACCCTTTCTTAACGCCTTGAAACGGCGTTCAGCAGTGATGTCAGCAACCGACTGTTGAGCCGCATAGACCTTGAGCAGATCTGATTGCATAACACGCTCAATACCGTCTTTTTCGCTGGTGAACTTCTTGCACATAGTGGATGCCTTCGTCCATGAAGCACGCTCCGCAGTGACCTTCTTCTTGTCCTTGACAGACTCCTTCTGTTCAAGCCAAATGGTGAGGTTATGTAGGTTGTCAAAAATGATTTCACTTGCCATCATAATGTGGTCTTCTGTGATTTGGTCTTCACGCATGAGAACAGCGATCAAGTTTGCGAAAATCATGGTGTAGTTCTCAATGTTCGGCAGGAACGACAGGGCTGTTTCCCTCACGGCCTCGCTGGCTATGTTGTTCACCAGTCCGTAGTAGTCGTCCACCGCATTGAGTAGTGCTGGGTGATACCCAGCCGATACGGTGAATATGTCGTGTGCGTGGCGCATAGCGGCTTGTTCTCTCTCCCCTTCGGGAATGCGCCTCCATACTTCATCACGCTCTATGCGGCGTTCTTCTATTTCCCCGTCTTCGTTGCGAATCTCCACGGTTTCCCATGTGATGCCCATAGCGTCAAACAAACGGTTCTTCATCAGATCGACAGAACCCTGCAAGTATTCGGCCAGTGTCCCGTAGTCCATGATTCGTTCATCTGTTCGGGTGTATGCGCCAGCAACACGGTGTTCGCTGGTGGTTTGTCGCTGTTCACTGGTGATGTCATTTTGAAACAGGAACACACGCTGAAAGAAACCTTTGTCCAGCACATGCGCCATGATGTCCTTTGGTGGATAGGTTGTCATCCAAAGCGATACCCCCGATGGAGTCCTCACATCACCACCAACAAGGTGCTTAACGAGAATGTTCGTCCTTGACCCCAGTGGAGCCATCGCTTGTTGAAGGTATAGGATTTTGTCGGAGAAGTGGGCTTTGGAGTCGTTGAGTAGGATAGATGCTTCGTCAAATAGAAGTGTCTTGTAGCCGTTTAGAAGGCCGGGAACTGTTATGTGGTTGACTTCACCCGTTGGACGGCCATTGTCGTCCACTACGGGCGTTTGTTGGACTGTTCCGATGAGTTTAGCGTCCGACCCTGCTGTGAAGGTGTCGCTTTCAATACCGCACGCCTCAAGCAATCGATCAGTGAACTCCCATGCGATGGACTTTCCTGTCCTTGATTGTTGAATCCAATAGGTGTGAACACGACAGTCAATGTAGGTGCCGTGTATAGGGACTCTCATGTAAGGGGCACATAACTGACCCATGACGAAAAAGAAGGACAACAAGCCAGCGTATTCGTTGAAGAATGACACGGTGTTAAACCGTTCAATGTAGCCACGAATGAATGCCGATCCGTCGTTATCACTGCTGACGACGGCATAATCATCCCACTGTCGCTGTTGCGCCATCATGTCGTTCATGTCGCTGTTAATTGATACTGTCATGCTTTTGCCTCCGTTGGAATTGTCCCTATCATTATCCCCTATATCAACGCTTAGGCATTGGTGATTTTGACTCTCTCTTTCACCACAGGCGACTCACTGTTCAGTGCCTCAACAATAGACTTGGCACGGACTTTGCCAATGCCTTCAAGTTTCATCAATTCCTTCACAGAAGCCCCAGCGATTTCAGCGATTGAGCCGAAAGAAGTCAGCAAACGCTTTGCGATAGCCTCACTACACCCAATGCCACGAAGGCCGTCAATCCGCATATCCTCGCTTGAAGTGCGGCGGAGTGTGCGGTATGTGCTGATGCTCCCAAGCGTGCCATCCTTTTCACATCGTTTCACGATCCAATAGGCGGCGGCGGAAGGAGTAGGGAATTGCATAATCGTCAAGTCAAAGTCAACATCAAGTCTTGATAGTGAACCCAAGAACTGTGCTTGGATGCGTGCGTATGGTGTCCGGTTGCCTCTTCGCTTGAGGCTCGCAACATAGGCGTCCAGTTTGCCATGAATAACCAGTATCATGCGGTTGTAGTTCTCGTCCATGTTCTCCAATTGGTGAGCAAGGTGCCCACTTTGGAGCGATTGCATGTAGTCAGCGATGCTCTTTGCTTCAATGCCGATTTGACCGTAGCAGTAGTCGGTGATCAAGTTTTGGTTGAGTTCCCACTTGATTTTTGCCTTGTCGGCTTGCTTCTTGACAGCCTCTTCAAGACCAGATCGTTCACGGTTGTCAATGTATAGGATTTTTTCAACCATTCAATCACCTCTCAATACTTCGGGATGTCGCTTTCGCAGTGCAGTATAACAACGGTGGCAAAGACGGTGTATTGGATGCACAGTTTTCACTCCTTTTGTGCATCCTCGGCACCTGTATTTTGCCTTGACATTATCAGTTCTTCCAAGCGTGCCCGGTTGAGAAGGTCGGTGACGAGTAATGCCCATTTTGGGTCTGCCGACATAGCCACTATTTGACCTTGTTGACATATTTCAAATGCACCTTCCATAGTTTCGCTCAAGCGGAATCCCCAGTCGGGTTCGTCAAAGCCAAAATCAGCCCATGTAAATTGATTTTGCATGGCTTGGACTTCTTCAAAGTCCTTCTCCATGCCCTTCACCTTTGCTTGCATCTCGGCCACTTTTTTTGCTCGTATTTTTTCAATGTCTTCTTTGTCGCTCATCCAATTCCACTCCGGCTTCATTCCTCTTCCCCAGTTAGATCTTTAATCACCTTTCCGCTTATGCACGATGGGCACTTGCGGAATCCGGGTCTTGCTAAGTTTTTGCATTTTCTGTCGGCACATAGCCTTGTTGTTAATCGCATTCATTCCTCTCCTTTTTCATATTTCCAATTGGATTCTTGTTTGGGATTTTCCAATTGAAAAATTGATTTTCCAATTGAATTATTCATACCCCGCCACTCCTGTCATAGAATGGGCAACGCCCGATACAATACCCCTTTTGATGTAGGGTTCGGCATGAAGGTGATTTGTAGTATCGATCCACATTATGGTTGATGTATGATACGGTGATGTCCTCTTTGTAGTCCGACCAATTCAAGTCCCGAATGAACGACACGATGGTGTCCTTGATGCTTCGGTTGGTGACTGGTGATGAACGAGGGGGTCTTGCGAAGGAACGAAGCCTGTCCTGCAAATACATGGCGAGATACACCCTCGCTTCGTGAGTAGGGTTGCTCCCCTTTTCACAGGCGGCTGACGCCAAGCAGGGGAGTATGGTGAGGTTGCCGACCTTTTTCATGTCCACCTCAACGGGTTCAGCCTCAAATGGTGCGTCGGGATCTCGCTTCTTTGTCTTGATAACCATGCCTTTCGTGCCGTATGGCACCATGCCCCCATGAGGCTCGTCGGCTTTGGCTATGACTGACGGCCAACCTGCTTCAAGGTCTTCGGTTGTCAGCGGCATACCCCATAGCCCTCGTTTGAAATTGTATGTGTTGGGAATGCGAATGTGCCTGTCGGGTCGGAATGAAACCACTGGATCGAGAGTGGATAAGTCCCACTTCTTGACCCAGCCGTCAATCATTTTACGCCCAGTGAGTAGGAAGTCACCGAGTTCAATTGAAGTCGGTTCGTATGTTTTGTCAAGGCTGACCCAAATGTGAACTCCGCCTCCGGTGAACCACATAGCGTGCCGCCAGTCGTTTGACACAAGGTGCTGATGAAGCGCATAGACTTCTTTGAAGCACCTGTCGCCCGCTTGGGCGGCTGATACCCCTTCTTTCATGGCTCGCTCATAGTCCATGTCAATGACGAAGTGTGGGATCACAGCCGTGTTGTATTCACCACGGTTCCCCTTCGTCTTCAATTGGCGGAAACCATAGACAGTAGTGGTGAGGTTGTCAGCACCGTTCGTGGCGGCGACATACCGTTGAAGTTCGTCCATGTTATGCACCACTTTCCGCTTTCGCATATCCACCTCACGGGGAAAATGTCGGAACATGTGGGTGCTTCGTGTCATAATACTCACTCCAAATGCGTTTGATAACGAGGACAGAACTCTTTGAGAGCGCACCACGGGTCGCAGATTGAGTATTGCCGACCGGGTGCAATAAGCGGGAACATGCTGATGTCGCCGTCGCCTTTGTAGCGACGGTGCATACGAACGAGGTTTTGCATGTCAGCCATCATCAAGCCCAGTTCTTTGACACGAACTGCCTCCACCAAGCGGAACATTTCGGCGTCCTCGGTATCGGTGCCTTTGACACCTTTAGTGTGATCCCACCCCCAGTGGGTAATTTGTGCCGAAGGGTCTGCCTTTCGCAACGCCCATACATAAAACGCCATTTCCTTTCGCATAGCCTCGTATTTGTATTTGGCCTCTTTCCAAGCACCAGTCTTGAGTTCGTGAATGTGAAGTGTCCCGTCGGGGTTGGTATAAATGCGGTCAATGAAACCGTTGATGTGTATGCGTTGGGGTTCGCCGTCAACCGTGATTTCAACCACGCAATCAATTTCCATCTCGTTGCCAGTCGGCAAGAAATTGTCGGGGTTGCTGTTGTTGAAGCGGTCAATCTCCTTCACACGGAAACGGTCAATGTGCAGATCTTCATCCAAAAAGAACGAATCCTGTGCTGAACGGATTTCCTTAGAAGTGGGAAAACACTGACGAAAATAGCCATCAAGGTCAGTTTCGGCACTTGCCTTTTCAATATCCACCCTGTCATAGAATCCTTCAACGGCGTCGTGGACATTGGTGCCCCGTAGCATGTTGTCGTTCTGTGGTTCCTTCATGCCGACGATTCGTTTTAGACCGTATTGTTGAGCGCAAAAGGTGGACTCGCCCAGCGAGGACTTGCTCATGCGGAGAATGATGTTGTCGGGCATACCGGGGTGCCAATCATAACATGAGAACAAGTCCTCATGGTTCGGCACAGGGTATGGGCGTGGTGGTTTGTGTGTTATCATTCACCACCACTCCTTCGGTTCGGGCTGTTCGTCCTTCTTGACCCATTCAAATTGCTCAAGTATTGACTTGTTTCCGGGGTCATTGATTTCACAAGACATAGCGTTATCGCTGTGCAGTTCCTCTTCGCCTCCCCACATTTCAACAATGCCTTGCTGATCGTCGTGATAAACGCTCACAGCATCACAGGAATTGCATTCAAACGGCCTTCGGCCTTCGGGCACGAATCCATCGGCGAACTTCTGTTCCATTTCAGCGAGGGTGTTGTATTGGTTCATCCCGTGCTTCATTGGGGAAACCCTTCGGCTTTCCTCGTCCCAATGCTTGGCTTGCGCCCATAGATCGGGATATTTTTTCCACAGAACATACCACGAAGAAGTAGGTTGTTTGATGCAGTGAAAACATCCCAAGCGTTGAAAATTGACATACAATGGGTTCACCATGTCAAGTTCGTCAAGGTATTTGAAAGCGTCTTCTTCCGTCCATCCCCACTCAATGAGAGGATAACGAATGCCGTCCTCCTTTGCGGTCTTTGATACACGCCTCTTCTCGTCTATGGCAATACCCACATACTTGATCGTGCATTCCTTTGTTGCTCGTTGGAGGGGGTAAAGTTTGGCTTCTCTTGCCCAGTAGCAAGGATAGACGATGAGAGGTGCCCCACGAACATTTCCTTCGTTCTTGCCCCTCGTCACCTTGCCATAGAACCACTCGTTCCATGACTTCTTTGAGAACACATGCTCAACATGCAACCCCTTTTCGGGGTATTTTTCTTGAATGTATTTTTCAACATGCTTGATGTATTCGTAAAGTTCGGGGAACTCAAACCCAGTGTCGGCGAATACAATGCGATGAACTGGATAATTCGGATCGTCCATCTCAAGCATTTTCAATAACATAGCCGTTGAATCCTTTCCGCCGCTGAACGACACCATCGCAATATCCTGTTTCTCTTCCATGTTTTACCACCACTCTTGAGGCTTTGAGCCATCAGCCGTCGGCTGTCGCCAGCCCATCGCCTCAAATATGAGGGACACGGGGGCTATAATTTGCTTTTCTATCACAGCCGTGAAATCTATGTCCAATTCTTCAAGTTCTTCGGGGGTTCGGTATGCTTCGATCCCTCTTGTAGTGTATGTGTGTGGGACGCCATCACCCTTCTCAAATCGGTTATCGGGGTTCAATCGGTTGTATGCTTTAGCGGCTCCTTGAAAACCACCTTGCTGTCCGTATTTTTCCGGCTTCTTGCCTAAACGAGAGCGCATGACAAGAGCCTCACGCTTCACCACAGTTCGCACACCGGAAATCCATGTGTTCACCAAATCCCGAATGTCGTCTTCGCTGGCGTCCTCACGGCAAACGGCCTCAAAGGCCACTTCTTGAATGCGTTTGGTGATCTGTGCGGCATTGGACTTCTTCATCTCAAAGCCAGTGCAGTGTAGTCCTTGCTTCGGCCATGTCACCCAGCCAAAGTTCCTGTTCTTCTTAGCGGCAACCCATGACTTCATCAGTTTCTCATACTCCACCACGAAACGCTCGGAATTGAACTCCTTCTGTATCGTTCGTGTTAAGGCATCGGCTATCTCATGGCCGTCGTTGTCGCCGATTCCGATGTATGCGCTGTCGGTGTGTCCCGCCAGTGGCTCATAGCCCATGTCCTCGCAAATCTCCATCAGCCGTGAAGTCAATTGACGACCGACATAGGTGATAGTAGCGGCAACAGTCCTGTGTGCTTCACCATGACCTGTGTGTCCCATGAGGCCATACACCGAGGCGGCACTGCGCTTGAATGCTAATTGTAGTGTGTTGAAGCCAGCATATTCCGATGAACCCGGTTCGTGCTTCTTCATCTCGGCCTTCGCTTCGTTGCGAGCATCGGCCAGATCCATTTGCAGTTTGGGCAATACCCCAACATTGTCTTGGCTCCAATGCGTGCCGTTGCCGACCGCACGGGTGTTCTCCCCTGCTTCGTGCCGAAGCATTTCGGGACTGATGTTGTCAGCCCGTTGAATCTCGGCATACATAGCACGGAAGTCAAAACAGGCCACATTGTAAAACCGACCAGTCTTTGGATGCGGCACGAAGCCACCTCCGTATGAATCATCGGAACCTTTCTTGTATGTCCCTGTGGGAGCCGCCCATGTCGCCCTTCGGCGTAGCAACCCTCTTGCGAAGCGGCTCACTGTGAATACAGAACCAAACGACACTCCGCAGACTCGCTGTAAAGCCATGAAGAATCGGGTGACATGGTATTCCCTGTCAAGACGATCTGTGAGTAAAACATCAGCACGGTGATAGTGCAGGAAATCCTCAAAATGGTTGAGCCAAAGGTCGTGATGTGTTATACCTTTGGTGTCTATTTTCCATAATTCGGGGTTATTGGGGAATGCTTCTTTACCCACAGAACCCAGTCGTCGGTCGGACAATTGCCCGTTTCCTGCGTCCCTCCACACACGCTCAAAGCCGTGGTTCCTGTCAGCGAGATCAACGGTCATGCGACCGGGTATCACTTGAGTCCCGTCGTCATAGACCCCACTGCGTGGGAGGTGAGTCATTGGTGGTGAAGTGCTGACCTCGGAGAGAGGCGACATCCATTCAAAGCCGATGTCGTGGTGTTTGTAGCGTTCATACATTTTCGGCCAGTCGGCACGGTTGCCCGACCATGTAGTGATGAGGTCGGGATCTAATTTCTCAAATGTGCGTGCGAATGCCTCAAGCATCTCTTTCTCGGAACGGTAAGGGTTGAGGGCACCCTCATAGGTTGGATGCCAAGACCACTGCCTAACAACCTCACCGTTCGTGGTGAAGCCCATAGCGGTGAGTTCTCCTTGCTCGTTCCATTCAAGGTCAAAGCCACCAGCCCGAACCATGTTCGGGAACCAGTCGGGGATGTCCTGCGGATCAATGTTGTCAATAGCATACCTGTCGGGAAAGTGAATGTCAGCCTCCCATGTTTCCTCACAAAGTTCTCGCATGGGCTTGACATCTCTCGGACTCGGAGCGACAATTGAAATCAATTCCCTGCCGTCCAGCGACTTGGCCGTCTTTTCGCCAACGCACCACCCATCAAACCGTTCGTCAAATAACTCGGTGATTCGTGGTATATCACTACCAGCGGCCACATAGAAGTATGGACGGAATGCCCCATCGTGGTTCTCCATCACCACACCGTTTTCATCACGGTATCGCAAATAGATCGAAGGGCACTCCGAATCCTCGGTTTCGTATGTTTGGATAATCAAGCCGACGCCCCGCCTTCTTCTTGGCGGGGAGCGATAACGGCTGTTGTTCCAAAATCACCTTCGGGTGATTCGTGGCGAATGAGCAAGGGGCTGTCGTTGCCTCCGTGCAGATAGACAGTCCCATTCCCCGGCATAGCCTTGAGAGCGTCCATTAGCCACTTTCCGAACCAATTGAGAACACCTTCGCTTTCATCGGCGAGGTTGTTCGTCAGTGGTTCAAGTGTTGATTCCATGCGGATTGAATCACGCTTGACGCTAAGGGTTAGCCCAGCGACATTTGATTCAAGACAGAACAGCGCACCATTCTGTATGGATTTTGCAGTGTTTCGCAATTGTTGAAAAGCCTGTCCTTCAAAGGATTGGGCGAAGGATAGAACGCCAGTTCCGAAGTGTTTCCACCCGTCCCCTGCTGAATCAGCAATCAAATTGACAACCTGTTCAACGCCAGCCTGTGAAGAGGCTGAATTGACTGACGGTATGGTGAAGGAAGTGTTTGAGCCAGCGACATGGATCTTGCCATCGTCGTTGAGAACAATTTCCACTTCTTCGTTCCCAATGCCACATTCCTTGATGAGTGAAGTGAAGGTGGACAATTGACCGAGTGCAATTGACCCAGTGTCAACACATTCCTCTCCTTCACGGAAAGTGGTGTGTCGTTGGATGAAATACGCCTTGTCAAGAGTTCCTGCGGAACCCAAGCCTTCTTCACTGACATTGACGACCAAATCATCCATGCCCTCAAAACCCTTGAGGAAACCCAGCAGGTTGTGTTGAAGCATACGGAAGCCGACCATCAAGCATCACCTCTTGGGACATTGAAGTCGCCAGCGGAGATTTTAGGCCATCCATGCCAAACACCACCGTCGTCGTTCCTCTCAAAGAGCAGAACACGGCCCGACGCTTGAAGTGAAGTGCGGTCAGCGATGATCACAGCGTAGCCACGAACGACCCCAGTGAGTTCACCGGCTTCGTTGCGTTCCTCTTCAAGTTCGGTATGAATGACTTGTTGCAGGTGCCCTTCTGTGCCCTTGAGCCACTTCGGGGTGTCTTGCCCAGCAAGTTCGTTGCCCGACGAGTCGTAGCCCGGTTTCATGTGGGTAATGACATAGCAGTGGACGCCACCACGACACAGTTCACGGAGAGCGACCATAGCGGTTTGATAGCGAGTAGCACGGATGTTCCAATTGAAGCGACCAATTTGAGTAGTGGCCTTCTTGCCCGAAACAGCGATACCGTCAACACCGAGATCCAAGTCGTCAACCTTCATGCAGGTTTCAGTGATGTGTAGCCAGTGGTCGGCTCCATCAAACACCACAGTCTTGAGGTATGGCTTTGGCATTTTGCCATGTTCAGCGAAGTATTCATTCTGTGCCTCCATTTGAGCCTGTGCGGTCTTGAGGATGTCAACAGTCTGTTGAAAGGTTGCTGGGAAGTCGTATGGGACACGGCTGTCACCATAATTGAATACCCACGGATTGAGGACAACCATGTTCTCCGCCTTATCGGAGTGGTGAGCCGCTTTCGTGGTTTCACCACCTAGATCGAAGTCCAAGTGCCAAATCTCGGCACCGTCTTTGACTTCTTGTGGAGTGAGGCTGTCAAGCACCATACCAGTCTTGCCGGTCTTTGGTGCCCCTGCGATACCACACATAACGAATGCGGGTGGTGCCTTGATAACACGACGAGCGTTGCGAATCATGTTCGCAATTGTCGGGTTGACCCTTGACAGGTGGTTTGCGGTAGCCGGTGGAGAAGGCTTCTTGGCCTTCGCCTTTGGAGCAGGTTGGGGAGGTGCCTCATCAACAGGTTCCTCCATCTCCGGTTCTTCGTGTTGAACAGGGGGAGCCTCGTCAACCAACGCCTCAATAGGAATGTCCTTCATCTCCTTCTTCGGTGCAGGTTTTGGGTTTGGGGTCTTCTTAGATCCGCCAGCCGTCTTGGCTGGTGGTTCGTAATTGCCCTTCTTTTCCTTGAAGCCGTCTAAGAATCCTGTTCCCATCAGTAATCACCTCCGGCACTGAAACCGTCAAGGTTGCCCAAATCGTTGCTGGACGCACTTGGCTTCTTTGCTGGAATGGACTTGTGAGGGACGGCATAGATACCGTGTGCTTGCACCTTGACGACTTCATCACCGTCTTGGTTGGTGTAAGACTCGGTGCGACCAACGACCCAAACACGGGAACCCTTTGCGAATGGGAGCCATTCGCCCGCCTTGAGGACGGAGAGTGCGTTGTGGTTTTCCTTGACCGTTCCCGACACACCAATGCCGATTCGGGCGTTGGGGTTTTCACGGCGGAGAACTTGAGTGCTGATGGACAACCAGTAATCACGACCTGTTGGATCCCATTGGGATTCTCGGCCTTCGTGGTTGATGTCCATAACACCACCAACGATACAGACCATAGGGCCATCGTAGCGTTGGACTCCGTTGCGGTCAGTGTATGACTCACGGCGGTTGTCAAGGTGGTGTGAGAGCAAATCCTTCACATTCACTGCGGCATCGCCAGTAGTGGTGAGGTATTGTTCCGGCTTGAAGAGGTTGGTGGCTGTGTCCCGCTTCTTTCCTTCGGGCACCCAGTCCAAACCATAGGTTGCATTGGTGTTGCTGATGGAGAGTGTTGGGCCAGCCCCGTTGTAGCCTTCGGGGTCAAAGTTCCCCTTGACGGTGATCGGTTGCCACAGGTTCCAGTCGTGCGTAGCACCCTCAAAGGCACCCTCAACGGTAATGAGCATTGGGCCTTCTTCAAGGAACTTGTCTTTGGCGTTGCCGTTGAAAGCCCAAATAGACTTCATGGCGGTAGCACGCTGTGGGGTGTTGTCAGCCTTTAGCATACAGATTGAAAGTTTCTCATTGAGAGGGATAACCCAGTTCGGGTTCTCGTCAGCCGAGTCCTTTGACACGAATGTCCCAGTGCTGTGTTCGGCTCGCCAAACACCGTCGGCACGGAAAGCACGACCAATGCCGACCTTGTTGCCGTTGTATTGGAATCCGTTGTTGATGGCACCGGAGAGGTCAGCAGTAGCGATGTCAATTGCCGCCTCACGCTTGCGCTTCATCAAGTCAAAGCGTCGGTCAAATCCGATGAACATACCGACCCATTCCTCGCCAGATCCGCCGCCGCCGCCGCCGCCACTTGGGCGGTTGGCGCACACGAACATGTCAGCGAAGTCGTTGTAGTCGTCGTCGTCTAAGCCCTGTGCCGAACCACCGGCGATTTCCCACATGTCGGGGAATGTTTCGTTCATCCACGAACCAAACGAGGCCAATGCCTCTTCCTCGGACACTCCGAGTATTTTAGCCGCTTCTTCAATGCAATTGTTTCCGATTTCTCTTTCGCTCATATAATCAACCTCTTTGTTTGTAATCCCCAGTCATAGCATGGAGGAATAGGAGATCACTGGCTGTCCAGTCGGGGCTTCTTGCCGCCCACTGTCCCAGTATCATAAGGTGCCTCATCGCCGTAGCGATGTCCACCGTATCGTCTTTGTATGCCGAGAGGATGGCTTGGTGCATACCCTCAATTATTTCATCACGGGACATACCGTGCGTGTTGACAAGCGACTCCGCACCACCAATCAAGTCGGTGTCAGCAAGAATGCCCTTGTAATAGGACTGTGCTGGCTCAAAGTCTGTGAGTGTTAAATTGATGAGGGCGTCCTCATCGGTTGGATCGATAGTTTGCATAGCCTTCAAACAAGCCCGCATGTCACCCTTGTATTTCGTGATAAGAGATGGGAGAGCCGCAACCCACGCATCGGGAAAGTTCTCTTCGTCAATGACACGACCGAGGAAACCTTCGGCGTCACCTATCTCCAACGGATTGAAAGAATAGGCAGGGAGCCTTGAACGGAGAGCAGGAATGATGCGACCAATACGGTTGCATGTGAGAATCCAAAGCACATGGGTGCCTGTTTCCTCAATCAATTGGCGCATGGCGTCCTGTGCGTCTTTGGTGAGTCCATCGGCCTCATCAAGAAGAATGACCTTGAAGTCGTGGCCGACGGCCTTCTGTTCAGCGAGGCTCTTGAGCCTATCACGAACGAATCCAATGCCTCTATCATCGGAGGCGTTGAACACATGAAAGTTATTGGCGAAGGCATCGCCCAGCAGATCCTTAGCGATAGCACGCCCACCGCTGGTCTTACCAGTTCCGGGTTTCCCGAAAAATACCACTCCACCACAGCGTAGTGTGTATTTATTTTGAGCATGGCTGACCCATGACGGGACATCGGCCTTCAATTGCTCAAGGCCGACCATTCCTTGTAGTGTGTCGGGTCGGTGGGTTTTCCATAACTGTGTCATAATATCACGCTCGGTGGGATTCAACCCAATAGGGGCTTGGGTATAAAAGGTTCGGTGTCATTGGGTCAACCCCCATTTGGATAAGTTCGTGGGCGCAGTGTCCCGTTCAGCCGCCTTTTTCAATAGCGTGTCTTTATCATGGATGATGTGTTCCCAATCCTTCTCGATCAGGTGGGGAAGAACCGCCATGACATTGGATTCAACAGCGGCAATTGGCTCAAACCATTCGGCTTCACTCGGCCTTAGCCCGAACACAGCGAGTAGGCGGTTCGGCACAGCCTTTGGGAGTTTGCTGGGGAACTTGATCCGTCGCCGGTTTGTCCCGTCCTTTGACAAGGCGAGTATGGATAGCGAAATCCAATCGTTTTCCTTCATCAGCAATTCACGACCAACAAACAAAACCGCTGGATCGTATGGGAATGTAGCCAACATTGAATCCAACATGAATCGTGGGCCGGACTTGACATTATGAAATGCCTCTCGCACAGCAAGTCTGTCGTAGTCGTTTGTCCACATTCTCAAGGCGTCAAACAAACCGACTTTCCTGTCGTCAAGTATGAGGGTGTGTGCGTTTGGGCACACCTCAAACCAGTCGTTCGTGTCAAGTTCTTCGTCTTCAAACAGATTCATTCTCAAGCACCTCCAATATGTTCTCTATGTCCTCATGCGTTGTTGCTTCGGGCAGACTCCCGACATGGCGGAGGACGGTCAAAAAACCTTCGGGTTCTTTGGTGAATAAGCGGTATGGCTTCAAGAGCCTCATAAGTCGTGTCAAATGGTGGGCTTTGGTGTAGCGGTTTTGGGCTGGCAAGCCGTTCTCCCGCAGGAATATGCTGACCTCGGCTGGTATAGTTTTGCGACCAAACAGATCGCATTCGGGGCGAATGTCATAGCCCGTTTGGTTCTTCGTGGTGAGGCGTGAGGAAATACGGAAACGGGCATTATGGGCAACCAGCAACAAAAGAATGTCTTTGTCCTCCATTTTACCACAGCCTCATTTGCGTATGTTGCACCGCTTGATCACGGGGATGAGTTTTGAGTATTGAATCAACGGCTTGAATCCGTTCACCGATCCATCGCATGACTGGCACAGCCATGCTGTTGCCCATGCACTTTATCCTGTGCCCCTGCGGGCACTTTTCTTTGGGCCTTCCTCGCCATTCAATTTGTGTGTAATTGTCGGGGAATCCCTGCAATCGTTCATATTCAAGAGGCGAGAATCGGCGAACCATTCCTTGATAAAACACTGCATGTGGGCCTCTTGCCACAAGCGTTGGAGTTTGTTGTTCTTCTTTGATGTGGAGTTTGTATAGGGCGTTTTTTCCTTGATTGAAAGACGCTCGATCTAAGACTGTTGGGATTTCTGTTCCTTCAACGCTCTCCGTAGTTCGTGGGAAATGACCGTGCCCTTGTTCTCCACCCTGCGAAGGACGCTCTTGCACGCTTTTTCGCTGAAAAAGCACTGCGGCGGCACTTCGCCAATCTCCATCAGCACATCCGACAACAAAGACTCTTCGGCGTCGTTGGGGGACTCCGAAATGTTGAGCGTCAAGAACTCTATATGCGAACCCATACCCGCATTTAGCCACTTCGCCGAGGAAGCAAGCGAAATCCGTTCCTCCTTTGGATGATAAGAGGCCGTGAACATTTTCATAGACGAACCATTTGGGCTTAACATCTCGGACAATTTGGAGGAACTTGAGGGCCAAGTTGCCACGGTGATCATCCAGTCCAAGTCTTTTTCCTGCCTTTGAGAAGGATTGACAAGGTGATCCTCCAACGATGATTTCTGCTTTTCCTTTATGCTGTTTCCATTCATGTTTCATCACATCTCCCACATTTTCTGTTTGGGGATAATGATGTTGGAGGACAGCCGAGGGGAATGCTTCAATCTCGGCAAATAGTAATGGCTCCCAGCCAAGTGGTTTCCATGCGACTGATGCGGCTTCAACGCCACTGAAAAGTGAAATGTATTTCATCGATCTGCACCCACCAAGTATTCAACCTCTTCAACGGGCACCACATCGGACAGCCCTGCGCTTGGTGCTAAACCAGTGATAACACCTTGAATGTGTATTCCTCGCTCGTCGTAGTCAGCGAAGTGGATTTCAACCTCAACAAAGGTGGGTGCTTTCATGTCAACCCTTGATCCTTCAACAGCGGTTCCTGCTGTGGTGAGGTGAGCCAGTT
>UEXN01000668.1_pt1 | contig 31742 bp, 44 predicted proteins | sample 1796711 | NCBI WGS metagenome assembly UEXN01 (sample SAMEA4772470, study PRJEB27181) | metagenome | reverse complement strand
ATTTTGTGTATAAAGGGATACCTCAACTTGATGGAGTGAATTAACATGGCGACCATTATTGAGTGCGCAAAGTATTTATCAATGAGCACTTCCGCGTTTAAAGAGTTACTTATACGAGAGGTAGTAGAGAAAAAGCCTAAGTCGGAGTACAGCTTGGACGAAGTTAGGGAGCAATACATCAAGTATATTAGGGCCGTTGCATCAAACCGTATGACAACGGAGGGGCTTGACCTTGCCAACGAGCGAGCAAGATTGGCAAAAGAGCAAGCAGATGCTAAAGAGATGTCCAATGAAGTCGAGCGAGGTGAACTCGTTTACATCAAAGACGTTGCTTCCAGCCTGGAAAAGCAACTTTATCGCGTCAGGAGCAAACTACTTGCGATCCCAAACCGCGTCGCGCCCGAATGTAACTCCGTTGAGAGCGTTTCAGAGGTTCAGGACATCGTTGAGCGCGCGGTATTGGAGGCTTTAGATGAGTTGGGCCGCGAGGACGAGGACGAGTCAAGCGAAGCTGCTTAACCAAAGGTTGGCAAGCGTTGTAGCTACAGCTTTAAAGCCTCCTCCCAAGCTGACGGTTAGCCAGTGGGCGGATGAATATCGATATCTATCGAGCGAGAGCAGCGCAGAAGCTGGAAAATGGTCGACAGGGAGGGCTGAGTATCAACGCGGAATGATGGACGCTGTTTCCGATCCATCTATCGAGACTGTGGTGTTAATGACCGCTGCGCAGGTCGGAAAAACAGAGTTGATCAACAATGTAGTCGGCTTTCATATAGCCCAAAACCCGTGTCCCACGCTCGTCGTTCAGCCCACTCTCGAAATGGCCCAAACCTGGTCGAAAGACCGCCTATCGCCTTGCATACGCGATACGCCCGCGTTGCGCGCCGTTATTGCGGACCCCAAGAGTCGCGACGCGGGCAACACAACTTTACACAAGACGTTTAAAGGCGGTCACGTCACAGCTTGCGGAGCGAACAGCCCATCCTCTTTGGCAAGTAGGCCGTGCCGACTGATACTTTGCGACGAGGTTGATCGTTATCCCATCAGCGCCGGGGCCGAGGGTGACCCGGTTGCTTTGGCCAGACGTAGAAGCGCGACCTTTTGGAACCGGAAAGTCATCCTTGTTTCCACCCCGACCACTCAGGGCGCGTCGCGCATCGAAGCTGCATACGAAGAAAGCGACCAGCGCCGCTTCTTCGTAAAGTGTCCAGATTGCGGCGAGCATCAGGTGCTCAAGTGGTCTCAGGTGCACTGGGACAAAGATCGGCCAGGCACAGCGCACTACGTCTGCGAACACTGCGGCAGTTGCTGGAACGACGCAGCTAGGTTTCGCTCGGTCAGGTATGGAGAGTGGAGAGCCACCGCGCCAGGAGACGGAAAGACCGCGGGCTTTCACCTGAACGCTCTTTATTCCCCTTGGACCACGCTTGAAGATGGTGTCAGAGATTTCCTGACCAGTAAAAGTGATCCGATGAGGCTCAGGACCTGGGTGAACACATTCCTTGGAGAGACATTCTCTGACATATCCAGCCAAGCCGAAGTCGATGAACATGAGCTTATGGGTCGAGCTATCGATTGGGGCGACCAACTGCCAGAGGATGTCGTGGCGATAACGATTGGAATCGATGTCCAAGATTCATACCTAGCGATTGAGACCATAGGATGGGGGCCGTCCGAAATCAGCTACAGTCTCGCCTACGACACCATCGTTGGAGACCCATCAACCCAGTCGCTTTGGCAGGATTTAGACGAGCTGTTGCAGCGCACTTATAAGCATCCGCTGCTTGGCGAGATGTCTCATAGAGCCGCCTGCATAGACACCGGCGGTCATTACACCCAGCAAACCTATGAGTTCGTCAAATCGCAGGCGGGCAAGCGGGTCTTTGCTATAAAGGGCTTGGGCGGTGACGGCAGGCCTATCGTTTCCAGACCGAGCCGAAACAACATCGGCAGGCTCAACCTGTTTGGCGTGGGCGTCAACACCGTCAAGGAGATGGTCTACGCCCGGCTGAAGATTGAAGCGCCGGGGCCAGGATATTGCTATTTCCCGGTTGATCGAGATGCGGAGTATTATCGCATGCTGACCGCAGAGAGGCGTGTCACGAAATATTATAAGGGCAGGCCGAAACTGGAATGGGTAAAGGTTCGCGCGCGCAATGAGGCACTTGATTGTCGGGTATATGCAATTGCAGCGTTGGTCATTGCAAACATCAACCTGGACCTCCTTTACAAAAAGGCCAGAAATGATGTAAAAGTCGAGGATGCGACGAGACAGCGCAGGGGGCGGTTGTCGTCGCGTCAAAACTTCGTGAATGGATACGCTTGAATGGCCAACTTGTTCGATGAAGCGAACGCCCCAGAGGGCGAGCCTGTCGAGATCGTAGTGGGCGACTTTGTTTCCTGGAAGCGCACCAGCTTGGTTGGCGACTATCCGCCAGCAAGTTTCAGTGCGGAATATGTTGCTAGGCCTAGGGCGGGTGGCGCGTCTCAGATCAAGATAGCTGGGACGGAGCGTGATGACTATTACTGGTTTACCGCACCTAGCTCCACCTCGTCGGGCTTTCCCCCTGGGCGCTACCACTGGCAGCTTGAGATCACTGAGACGGCGACCGGCAATCGCGTCGTCGTTGATCGTGGCGAGCTTTCGATTGTCGTTGATCTTGACGTCAGCGGCACAGACCCGCGCATCCACGCTGAGATCATGCTGGACAAGATTGAATCAGTCCTGGAGAACAGGGCCGATGGCGACGTCAGCAACTATTCCATTGCGGGCAGGTCTTTGACAAAAATGACGCCCAAGGAGCTTATCGATTGGCGCGATGTGTACCGCCGAGAGGTCGCCAACCATCGTCGAAAAATGAATATAAAGCTTGGGAAAAAGGGGCGCGCTACCATTCTGGGGAGGTTCGTCTAGATGGGGCTCAGAGATATCTTCCGGCGGGCTCCCACAGCGGAGAAGCCGAGCAAGCACAGCCGTCGCTCTTACGCCGGAGCAAATCAGGGTCGTTTGTTCGCTGATTTCCCTGGCTCTAGCTTCTCCGCCGATAGTGAGCTGTACGGCACCCTGCCGCTGCTGCGCAATCGTTGCAGGGACTTAGCGAGGAACAATGAGTACGCGAAGCGTTTTTTGACCCTAATGAAGACCAACGTCGTTGGTGACAGGGGCTTTAATCTTCAGGTTCGCGCGCGAAATTCAAACGGCACAATAGACATTAGCGGCAACGACATTATCGAGACCGCTTGGAGACAGTGGGGGCGGCTAGGGCGCGCCGAGATTGGCGGTCGGCTCAGTTGGGCGGACTGCCAGCGCCTAGCCGTAGAGACCCTCGCCCGCGACGGCGAGGTGTTTATAAAAATGGTCCGCGGTGCCAAGTATCACAACAGCTTTACGCTACAATTCATCGAAAGCGACCTTGTTGATAGCGATAAGAACGGTCGGGCCGAAAACGGCAATCAAATCCGCATGGGGGTGGAGGTTGATACGCATCAGAAGCCAGCGGCTTATTATGTGCTGACCGCGCATCCTGGTGACGGCCTGAACTTCAGTTCGGGCACGGTGAAAAAGCACGTTCGCGTTCCCGCAGATGACATCCTTCACATCTATATGCCTTCGCGGCCATTTCAGACGCGGGGCGAGCCCTTCATGGCTCCGGCCATCGCTTCGCTCAAGATGCTTCACGGCTACAGAGAGGCCGAGCTGATCGCGGCTCGATCCGCAGCGGCTAAATTTGGCGTAATCACTACACCCGCTGGCGACGACTTTGTGGGGGATGACGAGCAGGAAGAAGTTCCTATCATAGATATGGCTCCTGGGGCAATGTACCAACTGCCAGCCGGGACAGACTTGAAGCTTATTGATCCCACGCACCCGGTCACAGCCTTCGCCGACTTCGAGGCAGCGGTCTTGCGGGGAATAGCAGCAGGCCTAAACGTCAGTTACACCAGCCTGAGCCAAAACCTGGAGGGCGTGTCGTATTCCTCTATCCGGCAGGGGACAATCGAAGATCGAGACTACTACAGGATGTTGCAGGCGTTCTTGATCGATCATCTATGCGTGCCTGTCTACACGAGGTGGCTAGAGACGTTGCTGTCGTTCACCGACTTCTCCATCCCCGCCAGCAAGTTCTACAAGTTCTCCGAAAATGCCGTTTGGAGGGGCAGAGGATATGCGTGGGTCGATCCGCTTAAAGAAATCAACGCCAGCGTCACGGCTCTGTCGAATGGTCTCATCAGTCTGTCGGATGTTGCGGCACATTACGGCAAAGACGTTGAGGAGCTTTTCGGCTCTCTGCAGGCGGATAAAGAGCTTGCTGCTCAGTATGGTATAGTATTCGCTCACGAGCCTTTTGGCGATAAGAGCGCCGTCGCTCCATTTGTTGCGGAGCCAGATGATGGCTGATGGGCAAAAACCGACGCAAGCAATGCGCGACGCTGCAAAGCGTGGCTTGGAGCTGCGCAAAGAGTGGGGCCGCGGCGGCACTCAGGTCGGCGTTGCACGCGCGCGTGACATCGCGAACAACGCAACGCTGTCGCCATCAACCATCAAGCGTATGCACTCGTTTTTCTCGCGGCATGCGAACAACTACGATAAGCATTATGATGCTAAAAAGAGCGACGGCGGACCGTCGTCATTCAAAATTGCCTGGCTTCTTTGGGGCGGCAACCCCGGCAAGTCGTTCGCAGCCAGTAAATCTAAGGAGTATCGCGCAATGGACGAGCTGAAAAATAGCGACAACACATCGCTTGAGCTTGACGAAGTGGCAGTCGAAGAGCGCCATGTCGTCAGCGTTGACGAGGACGAAGAGACCGTAACTGTGACCTTTGCGAAGGATCACGACAAAGAATACGAAGAAATCGATGAGCCAGAGGCAACTCTGGACATGCGGGCGGACAGGTCAAACCTTGTCTGTCGCGCGGTCAACATGGAAAACCCTGGCATCGATGAAAAAACGCGACGAGTAACCGTTGGCGTTAGCACAGAAGAGCCTGTGCAGCGGTCTTTCGGGCTAGAGGTTATTGATCACAGCGCGGACAGTATGGACTTGACGTTCCTACGGTCTGGCCGCGCGCCCCTGCTTCTCGACCACCGACATGACCGTGTCATCGGCGTGGTCGAAGGTGTCGAACTGGATGAAGATTCCCGCCGTCTGCGGGCAATAGTGCGCTTTGGTAAGGGCTCGCTTGCTTCGGAAGTGTTCGAGGACTGTTGCGACGGCATTCGCCGCAACATTAGTGTTGGCTATGAGCTTCATGGCCGAGTGGAGCGGAAGGACGACCCCGAGGAGTACTATCGGGTAAAGACCAGACCGCTTGAGGTGTCGATTGTAAGTATTCCTGCGGATTCGTCCGATTCTGTAGGGGTTGGACGTTCGCATCCGCCTGTTATCTCACCCAACCTTCAAGAAAGGACTGAAAACATGGAAAATCATGTTGATGTCGAGGCAGCCAAGGCCGACGCGGTTCGTGCTGCCCGTGAAAACGATAAATCCATCCTGGCTCTTGCCGCTCGTTTTAACCGACGCGACCTGGGCGAAGCCGCTCTTGGCCGCGGCCTGTCGGTAGAGCAATTCCGCGGCGAGTTGCTGAACGAGATCGAAAGCAAGCAAGCTCTTGATATCGCGCCTCTCTCGCAAGAGGTGAAGCCGAAAGAGCAGCGCGCTTATTCGCTCGGTGCCTTGGTTCGCGCTCAAGTCAGCGGCAACTGGAAGGACGCCGGTCTAGAGCGTGAGATGCACGATGAGATCGTGCGTCGCACAGGCAAAGAAAGCCAGGGCTTCTATGTTCCTGATTTCGCTTGGCGTTCAGGCGTAATGACGACTGCGGCCACTGGCGCAATCTCCGGCGAGTCCATCACCGCAGACTTTGTGCCAACCGTGCAACGCGGCGACTTGTTCATCGAGGCCTTGCGTGCTCGCCAGGTTCTTGGTGGCTTAGGTGCCAACTACATGGGCGGTCTGACCAACCGCATTCGCATTCCTAAATTGGCCGGTGCGCAAGCCGCATTCGTCGAGGAGGCGGGTGACGTTTCGGATCAAAGCCAGGCCGATTCTTCAGTTAATTTGCAACCACGCACTTTTGGCGCATTTGTCGAAATAAGTCGATTACTTGCGATGGAAAGTATTCCCTCCGTAGAGCAAGTTGTCCGTAATGACTTGTTGAACTCCATGGCTGATCGCCTAGAGTACTACGCAATCAACGGCTCTGGGTCTGGCGGTCAACCTACTGGTTTGCTCAACACCTCTGGCGTTGGCAATCTGGATATTTCCGCTGATGGCTCTGTCGCCGACTTGACTTGGGCTGACCTTGTCACGCTGGTGAAGATGGTCGAAGAAGCCAACGGTGTAATCAATCCGAATGCTTTGGGTTGGTTGTCTCACCCGGCGGTGAAGGCGAAGATGGCCTCCACGGCTAAGGTGGCGTCCACCGACAGCATCATGCTGTTGAACGAGCCGTGGAATGCAATCTATGGTTACGGCGCTGCATTCACCAGCAACGTACCTACGAACCTTGACCCAGGCGACGGCGGCAATGATGCTTCCGCGATCGCGTTCGGGGATTTTAGCCAGATGATGATCGGACTTTTCAACCAGCCGTCAATTTTAGTAAACCCGTACGCGGGCGATAAGTCTGGTACTGTCCGAATCACCGTCCTCCAGGATGTTGACGTTGCTGTCCGCAACGGCGAAAGCTTCGCGAAGACAGACGAGGTCAACGTAGCTTAACCTGGTCGGGGAGACGGTCGCCCGTCTCCCCGATTTCCACCGGATCAATTTCCACCGGAGTGACCCATGAAAGTCAAAGTAATAGAGAAGTGTTTTGCTGGCACTGGCGGCAATATGATGCCTGGCGAAGAGTATGATCTTCCTGATGCCATTGCGCAGAAATTGATTGATCGCGGATACCTGGAAGAGGTAAAGAAGCGCGGACGCAAGCCTAAAGTTGATCGCGCAATTTGGGATGTAGAAACGCCGGAAGATGAAGCCGAGTAATGTCTATTCCGCTCGACAGTGACCTATCGTTGATGATTGGCGTCGAGGACTTTGGCGTTGCCGCCACGCTGACGCCCGTTGGCGGCTCGGCGACAACGCTAAAAGGCTTCTTCGACAGGGCGCTAGAGGAGCAGGAGACCGATGGTGCCCTGCCGATAATCATGCGCACACCGATGTTCACTTGCCGCTCGACTGACATCGTCGCTCATGCGGCGGCCATGGACGGCGCGCTGATCGTGATAAACTCCGTCAGCTATTTCGTTCGCGAGGTAACAGACGACGGAACCGGCGTATCTGAACTGCGGTTGGAGAAGCGATAATGGCTCACGTCCGTCAGCAGCTGCGCGACCGGATGCAAAGCACCTTGGCCTCTGGCGTTACGTCGGTATCGGGACGGGTGTACACTAACAGAGTGTACTCCCTTAAGGGCGAGAACCTACCTGTGGTGACTGTGTCGTTCGACTCCGAGTCCAGCGCTTTGGGCACGATAGGCCTGAGAACCATGCAGAGAAACGTAGACATTATGGTTGATGTCTACGACAAAGCAAATGCCGATCTGGACGACGCACTTGATGATATATGCGTTGAGATTGAGGAAAGCATTGCCAACGATTTCACACTTAATGGCCTAGCCAAACGGTGTGTGCTGACTGCAACCGATCTTCAATTGACCGGAGAGGCCGAGCAGCCAATTGGCGTTGCTCGTCTTCGTTACTCCATCGAGTACGTGACTTCGATTAATGATGTAGAGACCGCTCGATAAGCGACGCACTTTGCGGCTGCCTCCAGTTATATAAATCTCCACGGTGTGTTGGATTGTCGCGCGACATATGGTATATGTGCGGCATAGAGGCGTCTCGCGTCTCTGCGACCCAACATCTGGAGACACGTAAATGGCAACGCACACCGGCTCAGAGGGGACTGTCCACGTAGGATCGGCGGCTGTCGCCGAAATTCGCTCCTACAACGTCAACGAAAATGCCGACACCATCGAAGACACCGCGATGGGCGACACCGCGCGCACGCACAAGCCTAGCCTAACGTCCTTCGACGGCACCCTTGACGTGTTCTGGGACGAGACCGATACCAACGGTCAGGTGGCGCTTGCCATCGGCGCTGAAGTGACGATCAAATTCTACCCAGAGGGCGCTGCGAGCGGCGACACCTACTACAGCGGCACAGCCATCGTGACATCGCGCTCAATCAACGCGTCTTTTGACGGTATGGTCGAGATGTCCATTGGCGTGCAGGGCACGGGCGCGCTTACTACCGCCACAGCATAGCGGGTGACTGATGAGTGTACTGGGACAGCGGATTGCGGCAGCGTCCGCGTCGATTGACGCGCGCGTTATAGAGGTGCCCGAGTGGGGCGATAATAATGGGCCGCTCAAGCTCTATTATCATCCTATCTCTGGTGCAGACATCAGCCGAGTTCAGCGTAAGCACAAGGACTTCTTGGCCAATCCGTCGATGGACGCAATGGTAGAGCTTATCGTTATCAAAGCCATTGACGCTGACGGCGAGAAGCTCTTCGACCTAGAAGACAAAGCAATCCTAAGTCGCCAATCGGCGGGCACTATTGCGACGGTCTTCGGCTCGATCTTTGAGACGGTCTCCGTTGAGGATCAGGAAAAAAACTAAAGGCCGATCCGCTGCGCTATAACCTCGTCGCGCTGGCGGATCGGCTTGGTCGCACGATAGCTGAGATAGAGCAGATCAGTCTTAGCGAAATGAATGAGTGGATAGCTTTCCACCGGATCGAGGCCGAGCGGGTAAAGAAAAATGGCAGGCGTTAGCTCAGACATCAACATTAATGTTAAAGCGAACGTCAAGGGCGCAACGTCTCAAATCAATGCGGCTGGCGACGCAGTGCGCGACTTTGGCAAGCGAACCCAAACGGCCAACCAAAACGTCAAGGTGTTCGGCAAGAATTTGACTGGCGCTGGCGGCGGAAATAAATTCTTCCGCAGCGGTTTGCAGCAAACCGGCTATCAGCTCGGCGATTTCGCCGTTCAGGTTGGCGGCGGCACCAATGCTTTGCAAGCATTCGGCCAGCAGGCTCCGCAGCTTCTTCAAATATTTGGCCCGTTGGGTTCAATCATCGGCGCAGCCGTGGCCATCTTTGCGGCTGTCGGCGTGGCCATTATGAAGACCGGGGATTCGGCGGAAGAGGCAAAGTCAAAAATAGACAATATGCACGATTCGTTAAGCGCACTTAACAGCGCAGCCCGCGACGTTGGCAAAACATTTAGAGTAGAAGTAGCTAGTAGCTTTGAAGAAGCTAAAGCTAAATTTGGCGAGATGAGCGATGGCGTTAAAATATTTATAGAGAATCAGAGAAAGATAAAATTGCAATCTTTGACGGAGGGTGCTCAAGGATTAAGAGATGTATTTCGGGATCTTGTCCCAAGTGGTCAAGTAGACGCCTTAAAGGACTTAAGTATATATCTTGAGAAAAACGCTGTATCTGCTAGGAAAAGAGCCACAAACGTCGAAGCAATAAATAAGATCATAGAAGGCACGACATTAAGGATGGCAAACGCTGTTGGCAATAAAGCTATCGTTGCTATTGATGCGTTAATACTTAAATTTCAAGCGCAGGTAGAAGCCGGAAAAGATACAAGCGCTGTATTGCTTGAAATAAATACGCAAGCAAACGAATTGCCAGCCCCAATGAAGAAAGCTTTCCACGCCGTGGGCGGGCTTGGCGAACGGTTGAACACTCTTGCCGTGGAAATGAGCGCATATGCAGGGCAAGCCGATCAGGCTAAATCATCAACCATTGAGCTTTCCGCCGCCATAGCTTCGATGGAAACCTTTTCAATGGATAGCTCAGAACTAGCGCCACTTGGCGTGGCGCTGGCAATTCAAAGAGAGATTAACGTCCTCCTGAAACAGGGCATGGAACAGACGGAGGCGACCGCGGAAGCCACGAGGCTTCTTTCTGGCGACCTTGCCGCTAATAGCGCTTTGTTACAGGCACGCTTGGCGGCAGAACGAAAAATAACAGATGAGCTGACGAAGCAGGCCAAAGTGCGTAAACCGGAAGACATGCGCGGCTTCAGCACAGGCGCAATTCCCATCCCCCAAGCCTCGCCCGTCACGCAAGACTACCTGAAGGAGCTTGGTAAGATCAACCTCCAGATCGCTCAGATCACCGAGAAGCAGCGGCTGATGAACGAGCTGGGCCTGTCCAAAAACGTTGCACAGCAGGCGGCCAAGATAGCAACGACCCTTAAGTTGACTGACGCTCAGTTCGCCCTGCTTGTCGAGAGGTTAAAGAAGCTTGAAGATTCCTCGCAGGAGGCTGGCAAGGAGCTGAAAGACGCTTTCGACAAAATATCTTCGTCATTCAAGTCGGCATTCAAAAGTGTCATCGACGGCACCAAGAGCGTCTCGGAAGCCTTCCGGGACATGATGGGGGAGATACTGTCGAGCCTCATGGACAAAAGCATAGACGCTGCCCTGGATGGCTTGTTCGACAAGCTGAGTGGCGCTGGCGGCGCTGGCGGCGGTGATGGACTTTGGGGTTTGCTGGAAAAAGGCTTTAGCTACCTGGGCGGCCTCTTGAGTGGCCCAGCGACCTCGGGCGATGATGTTGGAGGCCTTATCGAGCCTCTCGCAAAAGGCGGCTACGCATCCGCGACTCGGCCATATTTGGTGGGCGAGATGGGGCCGGAGCTCATGATACCCTCAGCTTCAGGCAGGGTCGTTCCTAACGATGAACTCGGTGGCTCTGGCAGTCAGATCAATCAGACGTTCAACGTCAGCACCGGGGTGCAGCAGACTGTTCGTGCGGAAATCCAGAGCCTAATGCCGCAAATCGCAGCGGCAAGCACCCAGGCGGTGCTCGACGCTCGGCGGCGCGGCGGCTCATTTGCGGGGGCCTTTGCCTGATGCCAATCAGCTACCCAAGAGCTTTGCCCACGCACACCGGCATTCGCAGTATAAATCTGCGAGCGGTCAACGTCACGGCTGTAAGCGAAAGCGTGTTCACGCTGCGTCAGCAGGTCTACAAGCACAGCGGTGAGCGCTGGGAGGCCGAAATCACGCTTCCACCTATGAAGCGCGCTGATGCAGAGGGCTGGATAGCATGGCTCCTAAGCATGAGAGGCCGCGAAGGCACCTTCCTGTTAGGAGACCCTCTTGGCGGGACAGCGCGCGGCTCTGTTGGCGGCACGCCTGTCGTCAACGGCGGCAGTCAAACGGGCGACAGCATCAGCATCGATGGCTGCACAGCCAGCCAGACCGGCTGGCTCAAGGCTGGTGATTATATCCAGCTTGGCGCGGGCGCGAGCGCATCGCTGCACAAGGCGTTGCAGGACGTTAGCAGCAGCGGTGCGGGGCAGGCCACAATAGATATCTGGCCGTCAATTCGTACAGCGCCTGCGGATGGTGCCGCTATCGTCGTCAGCAACGCTAAGGGCGTTTTCAGGCTTACTAGCCCCAATGTGGACTGGACCATCGACGAGGCGTCGATCTACGGCCTGACTTTTCCCGCTGTAGAGGTCATCGTTTAATGGTGACGCGGCGCTATGAGACTAGCGGCGACACCTACACCGGCAAAGATATGGGGTCAATCGCTCCAAACCTGGGTAGGGCAGAAATCCGCCCCTTTTATGCTGTTGATTTCGAGATCGATGACACGCCGCTCCATTTCTGGACGGGCCTTGGCGACCTGACGCTCGGCAGTGTGACCTACACTGGTGCGGGCAATCTTTTGACCATATCGGCATTATTAGAGACGAGTGACGTTCGTTCTGCTGGAGCAAACATCTCGTTGTCCGGCATCCCAGGGTCGCTGCTCTCCTTGGCTTTGCAAACGAAATACCATGGCCGCATTGCCCGCATCAAATTTGGGTTGACGGCGTTGGATCAAGACTTCCTGCTTCAAGAAACCGGCGACTACCTCTTGCAAGAAAGTGGTGCGGCAATCTCCGTTTCCATCGGTGACGCGCAAGCTCTAACGACGCTATTCGTTGGCTACATGGATCAAATGATAATCGACGAGGGCGGTGAGACCTCGACGATTTCCGTTTCGCTCGAAAGCAAGCTGGTCGATCTGGAGCGCCCGCGGCCCATACGCTATACGACTGAGGCGCAGCGGGTTCGCTTTCCTAACTTTCCACCAGACAAAGCATTTGAATATGTCGCAGACCTCCAGGACAAGCCGCTTATGTGGGGCCGGGGCGTGAAGATGGGCGGCGGCGGCGGGATGTTCTAGCGATGACATCCAGTCGAGAAAAACTGATTACCTACCTCGATTCCGTCGCGGGCAAGCCATTCGAGTGGGGGCGGCACGACTGCTTTACGTTCGCGAACGAAGCGGCGGCGGCGCAGCGCGGGTCTGGCTTCCTGGATGACCTGATCGAAGAGCATCGCGGATACACCACAGAGTTTGGCGCGCTGAGACGAGCAATCCGTGTCAGCCGCGCGACCAAGCATGGGGATATCGTCAGCTTGATCGATGAGCGTCTAGATCGGTCGCCGCTCAGGCATCCGCCAATCGGCTCAGTCATAGCCATGCCCGTTGATGTTGACCGCAAGAACATCCTCTACCAATACAGGTTGGGCGTCATGGGAAGCTTGGGTGCAATGTGCGTAGGCAGCCACGGAATATTGCGCATGCCAATTGATGGGGCGGTAGTATGGCTCGTGCAATAAAAATATTTCTCGCGACATCAGTGAGCGCAATTGCGCTCTTGCCGCATTCGGCGCACGCAGTTGTGGCCATGGCCCTTGCGGCGCTCCCCGCGACTGCGACCGCAGCGTCGGTGGCCGTAGTCACGGCTGGCTCAATGCTGGTGACGATGGGAGCGCAATTTGCCCTTAAGCAAATGCTGGCCCCAAAAGCAAAGCGCTACGCCGGTTCCGCCATAAACATCATGGATAGTCTTGCCGCAGCCCCTGTCGTTTATGGCACGGCAAGAATGGGCGGGGTTGTGTTCTACCAAGAGACGACCGGCCCGATGAGTGTGCCGCAAAGCGAACGGCCAGAAACCACTCTTCACCGATTGATCGGAGTCGCGGGCCACGAGATTAACGGCTTTATCGAGTTCTACGTCGATGGCGAGGAGGTTACCGTTAATGCTGTGACAGGCGAGGTGACCTCGCCAGCTAAATACTCAGGTGGAGAAACGCTGCGGATACTCACGCACAACGGCGCAGATTTTCAGACCGTAGACGCTAATCTTGAAGTCGAGAGCGAAAACTTCTGGACGAGCCAGCATAGAGCCTATGGCTTCGCTTACATCTATGCCCGCGCAGCTTTTGAGCCGGATATATACACTCAGGGGCCACCGGTGATCACGGCAGTCATCGAAGGCAAAAAGGTCTACGACCCGCGAGACGGCTCAACGTCATTCAGCAGCAATGCCGCTCTTTGTCTTCGCGATTATTTGCTGACAAGTAAAATTGCCGAAGATTATGAGCTGGATGACACTAGCTTCGCAGCAGCGGCCAACATATGCGACGAAGACGTGGCGCTTGATGCCGGAGGCACCGAGAAGCGCTATTCTTGCGACGGCTTCTTTTCCACCGAGCAAAAACCAATGGACATCATCAACGAGATGGTGAAGTGCATGGCTGGCTCGTTGTGGTACAGCCAGGGCAAGTGGGTCTGCAAAGCTGGCGCGTACACCGAGTCCGTGATGACGTTCACCGAGGACGATGCCTTTGGTCCTCTAAGCGTAATCACCAGAGCTTCCCGTAGAGATTTGTTTAACCGGGTGACCGGCTCGTTTCGCGGCGCTGAAACAAACTGGCAGCCGGACACATTTCCACCGGTCCTGTCGGATCAGTTCCTGGAGGACGACGGAAACCAAGTCTCTAGCGCTGAGATCGACCTGCAATTTACCTCTTCGCCAAGCAGGGCTCAGAGAATTGCCAAGATACTTATGTATAGGAGCAGAGAGCAGATCATCGTTAGTGGAAATTTCGGCTTGAGAGCGGCTCAATTGACACCAGGCGACACTATCAAGCTTACAAATTCGCGCTTTGGCTTCTCGGAGAAAACATTCGAGGTGGTCGAGTGGAGTTTTGGCGTCGATGCGGATGGGGCTATCGTGGTGCCACTGACTCTACAGGAGATCAGTGCAAGCGTGTATGACTGGGATGCTGACGAGACCTTATTCGAGGCCAACAACACATTTCTGGCTCGGCCAAATACAGTGGTCACCGTAGGCGTCACGGCGTCAGAGGAGCAGCGTGTATCGAACGAGCAGATTGTTAATGTCCTTGTGGCGATGATCACCGTCAGCGCCGAGGCAAATTCCAACGTGGACCGGGTCGAGGTGCAATATAAGGCTAGCACGACGGAACAATATAAGGCTATGGGCACCGGCGAGCTTGTGCTGAGCGGAACCACAGCGACAGGCCGCTTTGAGGCAATAAATGTCGATCTTGGCTCCTACGACGTGCGCGCGCGGGCAATCAACGCTATTGGGGTGCGGGGAAGCTGGAGGGGTGCGACGGGCTTGGTGCAGGGCGACGGCTCCCCGCCTGACGACGTGACCGGCTTCGCAGCCAGCGCGAGCGACGGCACCGTTCATATCGGATGGATCGCCGTTAGCGACCCTAAGTTGAGCCATTACGTCATTCGCCATTCGGTTTCGCAGGCGGGCGCGAGTTTTTCAAACGCGACAACCGCAGCTCAGAAAATTAGTCGGCCTGGAACCTCCGTAAGCCTGCCAGCGCGCGCGGGCACGTACATGGTTAAGGCTTATTCAAAGCTGGGCACCGCCTCGACAGAATACTCTTCGTTTGTTTTGCCCGCAGCAGACTTAAGATCGTACACAAATAACAGCAGCCAGACTGAGCAGAGCGGCTTCGCCGGAACCAAGACCGGTTGTTCTGTCAACGGCGGGTTCCTGAAGATCACTGACCCGGCCAGCGCGCCATCCAGCGCGACATATGAATTCGCCAACTATATCGACACCGGCGCAGTCAGGCGGGTCCATTCCTATGTTCATGTAAGGACAATCCGATCAGCGCCTAGCGGTGCTAGCGCCTGGGATGGCATAAGCGGCAACTGGGACACGTGGCCTGGTAACTGGGATAGCTGGACGTCTGGCCTACAGACCGATGACACAGACGTGCAGACGTACATATCGACTACTGACGACGATCCGTCAGGGTCGCCGGTGTGGAGCGCTTACCGGCTCTTCCAGGCTGGGGACTTCTCAGGCCGCGCCTTTAGGTATAAAGTAATACTAAACTCAACCGCCAATGGCGTCGGCCCAGCTATTGACGAGCTGGTGGCTCACGTAGGATACGACTGATGGCACAGCACATTTACATCATAGGTAACCAATCGGCACCCAACGCCCGTGCGAACATCAACAATGTTTTTGCGGCCATCCTCACCCAGAATTCAGGGCCTGAATTCGATGGGACGACGTATGCCAATCAAATCTGGTACGACACGACCAATCACATACTCAAGATGCGCAATGAAGATAACGACGCTTGGATCGCGATTGCGACACTAGATCAGTCAGCGGGAACTTCGTCTGCGGCCATTACATTCGCGTCGCAAGCCGAAGCCGAGGGCGGCTCGAACAACACCAAATCGATGACGCCACTCCTTGTGCAGCAAGCCATCGACTCCAACAAAATCATAGCCTGGCTCGCGGTGGGAACGTACTCAATGCTGCTGAATAACACCACCTCGGCCATTACAGGCGGCGCTACCATTGCCGGGTCGTCTTTGCGCTATGGAATCCCAGGAGGTGCCCTAGGCATCACGCAGGGAGGTTCGACGCTCGCCGGAAATCCCGCACTAGGCACGTGGCGGTTAATGGGCAACGGCTGCTTGGGCAGGGTGGCCAACCTAAACAGCGATGGCTCGATAGTCAGCTACACGTTCTCGGCAGGCCTATTCCTCCGCATCACGTAGTAAAGGAGCTAGACATGGCTGACGCAAAAATTTCGGAGCTAGTTGCCCTGACTGCCGTAGCTGAGACTGACGTCTTGGCGGTGGTAGATGTATCGGCGACGGAAACCAAGAAGGCCACTAAGGCTGTTTTTCTGAGCCCGATCACGGCGAATGGGACAAGCGTAGGCATCGGCACCGCAAGCCCAACCGCCAATCTTGATGTCAACGGCTCCTTTAAGCTAAACGCGGGCGCACACCCAACCGGTACGGTCAACATTGCCCTCGGCACAAATAGCGGCGCGGCGTATACAGGATCGACCTCATCTTCCGTCGCTATCGGCAACGCAGCGGGCCGATACAATACCGGTAGTTTCAATGTTGGCGTCGGTTATCAGGCCCTGCTGGGGGTAGATGGCTCCAGTACCGGTGCAAATAACGTGGCAATAGGTGGGCAAGCGGGCGCAGGCTTGACTTCGGGCTCCAACAACACGGCACTGGGGTACCAGTCTGCGGTGTCATCGGCCACGGCCAGCAACGAGGTGGTACTCGGCAACGGCAGTGTGACTGTGCTGCGATGTCAGGTCAGCAGTATATCGGCTCTCTCTGACGCGCGAGACAAGACCGAGGTTGCCAATCTGAGCCTGGGGCTGAGCTACATCCAGAGGCTGCGACCGGTTGAATTTCGGTGGAATATCCGAGACGTTGACGTTGACGACCCGCCGCCCCAGCAGGGCCAAAAAGAAGCTGGCTTCCTCGCTCAAGAACTGTTGGCGGCGGAGCAGGCGCACGGGGTGCGCTGGCTTAATTCTGCGCGCGACAATAATCCTGATCGGCTCGAAGCGACGCCGGGTAAGCTTCTGCCAATCGTTGTCAAGGCTCTCCAAGAGGCGTCGGCGAAAATTGATGCACTAGAAACGCGTATTGCAGCGCTGGAGGCCGCGCTCTGACGAGACAGCCGCACCACTATCTGATACAATAACATCTGCGTCCACGAAAGGATTTCGACTATGGCCATCACTGTCACACTATTCAACCACACGTCCCAGTTGTTCGCGTCAGGCGCGAACCTATCCACCGACACCTACAAGCTTAAGTTGTACAGCGCCCTGACGCCCAACGTGGCGAACACAACGCTCGCTCAAGTTAATGCTACCGGGACCGAGGCCTCAGCGGGCACTGGCTATACTGCTGGCGGGCAAGCCCTGGCCAACGTCGCGGTAACCACTGTTACAACCAATGATAGTAAATTTGATGCTGACGATGTGACTTGGACGGCCTCCGGCGGCACCATCGTAGCCGCATACGGGGTCGTCTACAACGACACCGATGCCAACGATCCGCCACTGGCCGTTATCAACTTTGACGGGACGCAGACGGCTGCCGATGGGGCAGCGTTTAAGGTGGCATGGAATGCCTCTGGAATTTTCACGTTTACGGTGGCTTAAATGGTAACCCTAGTTAATCGCGCCAAAGTTGCGACCGCCACAACCGGCACCGGCACGATTACGCTGGGGGCCGCCGAAAGCGGATATCAAACATTTGCCGACGCCGGGGTCAGCAATGGCGACGTAGTGCGGTACGTAATTGAGGACGGCACGGCATGGGAAATTGGAAGCGGAGCATATACAGCATCTAGCACAACGCTTTCCCGCACGCTATCCGAAAGCTCAACTGGCTCGTTGCTGAACCTGTCAGGCTCTGCTGTGGTGTTTGTGTCTGCGACTGCCGCAGACCTCGCCGCGCTGCAATTGTACGGGGAGAACCCGTCCAGTCCTACTGCACCTGACGCTAGTGGCACTAACGCTGTGGCTATCGGCACCGGGTCTACAGCCTCCGGCACAGGTTCTATTGCTCTAGGGACATCCAATTCCGCTGGCACCGCCTCTCTCGCAGCAGCTATAGCATTCGACCATTCCGCTTATGGCGCTACCGCCGCGAACTCGGCCTCTGTTGGTCAGTTTACCAAAGCGACAGCATCAGGCGCTATGGCTTTTGGCGGCACTTTTGCGACTGCTTCGGGTTCGCAGGCTCTCGCAATTGGTCGCAATTGTGTGGCGGGCGCGCAGGGCTCAGTTGCGATGGGCCAGCAGTCCTCTTCAACCATCGCTGGAAAATTTGCTTATTCTAGCACGAATTTCTCCACTACCGGCGACAGCCAACTCGGCATCTATGTTCTGCGTATCGCGACCACTGATGCCACGCCAAAAGCGATGTTGACGGACAATCCCGCTCTCTCTGCGTCAACGACCAACCAAATTATCCTGCCAAACAACAGCGCCTTCGCGTTCCTCGGCACCATCGTAGCTCGCCAGCAGGCCTCAGGCACGGCATCGGCTGCGTTTAAGGTGGAGGGCCTGATCCGCAGGGAGGGCTCTGCTGGCACCACAGTGCTGGTCAACTCAGCCACAACTGTGATCGACAACACGCCAAGTTGGGCCGTGGCTCTCACCGCCGACACAACCAGCGGCGGGCTTAAGATCGCGGTTACTGGCGCAGCGTCTACCAACATTCGTTGGGTCGCAAATATAAGCACATCGGAGGTAACATATTAATGGCTATTCAAATTGACCTGAGCACTTCGCAATACGGAACGGCATTCGCTGGGGCCTACTTTCGGATTGCTATGGCAGCGGTCTTGCGGCAGCGGTCAGTCGAAACAAAGTTTTCCGTGATGGTTGACGTTGCGGGGTATGCTACCCCTACACCAGATGACGACACGCGGGATGTGGACTTCCGCCGCTACCACGTTGAGCTAGCTGCGGTTGAGGCCATGGCTGGCGATACATTCCTGGAGCAGTGCTACGCGTGGATTATGACGCAGGATGACATGGCTGGGAGCGTCGCAGTATAATGAGCATCACAATCAACCACCAGACTAACGATCTTTCCATTGCCGGTGGCGGAGCGCCTACGCTGGGCGGGGCGGCTGCTGGCGGGGGCTCTTGGAGTTTAATCAGCACGCAGACCGTGTCCAGTGCGGTCGCTACAGTGGATTTTACATCAATCGGGAGCTATAACAGGTATGTGCTCAATTGGGACGTCATCATGGCCCCTTCCTCAAATTTGGCCAAGATTAAATTTTACGATAACGGCACTCTGCTTAGTAGCTCCAACTACACTTACCTCCGATCAAAACTGTCTAGCTTTGCGTCGTTCACGACTACATCCACTGGGTTCTATGGCACCTCTGGGTTGATCACGTCAATGGGCTCTTTTGAGGTTTGCCCCGCCTTAGCCAGGTGGCCTTCGTTCATGACAACCGTTGGTTTTACTGGTACGAATAACACGGCAGAGACCATGTTTACGACCGGCGGCCTTTCGTCAACCTACTCGGAAACCAGCTTAACAGGTCTACAGTTCACAACAACGGCTGGCACGGCTGTGATTAGCTCGGGTCGTATTTCACTATACGGGATAAGCCAATGAAGGGTCTGCGAAACGGACAACTGATTGATCTGACTGAAGCCGAAATACAGTCACTGCAGGACGCAAAAGCCGAGTACGATTTAACTGTTTTGCCGGTTGATGTCCGTGCCCACCGCGACCACCTGCTGGCCAGCACCGACTGGACGGCTCTAAATGACACCACGATGTCGCCAGCAATGGCAGCCTACCGCCAAGCGCTGCGTGACGTGCCTGCGCAAGAGGGATTTCCGCACGCTGTGACGTGGCCGATTAAACCCTGATGTTGGGCTTTGCGCCTCTGGCTTCTGGGCCGCTGGCGTCTGCCGGTGCGGCTGCGGCCACACCCGGCATTGACCTTGCGATACCTGCTGCCGCCATTGCCTTGGCCGTTAGCGCCCCGACATTAATCGTCGGCGCGACTGTCAGCATACCAACAACAGATATTGCCCTGTCGGCATTAGCTCCGGCGCTGACCGTGGACGTAATCGTTGCGGCACCAGTCGCGGCTCTATCTCTAGCCGCCATCGCCCCGGCGTTAGCCGTCGGCGCGACTGTAAGCGTCCCGACGGTAGATATCGCCCTAACGGCATTGGCTCCAGCATTGAATGCGGACGTGATCGTTGCGGCACCAGTCGCGGCTCTGGCCGTATCGGCCTTGGTGCCGACGCTAACCGTTGACGTGGTCGTAGCCGCTCCCGCTGCCAGCCTATCTCTATCGGCTGCCGCTCCAACGCTGCCCGCTGACGTTACCCTGAGCCCCCCGGCGGCTGGCGTTACCCTGGTCGCATTGACTCCGGCCTTAACCGTTGACGTAATCGTCCGCACCCCTGCTGCCAACCTATCCCTAGCCGCCGCTGCTCCGTCCATAAATCCTGACATAATCGTTGACACACCAGCGACTGTAATGGCGCTATCCGCCATTTCTCCGCTTGTGTCCGCCGGGAAGCGCATCCCAGCCCCAGTCAGTCAGCTTAACTTCTCGGCGAGCGCGCCGACGTTGACCATCGATCAGATATTTGTTATTCCGGCAGGAGGCCTGAGCTTAAAGGCTTTGGCCCCACATTTTGCGGACGCCAGCGCGGCTCGACAGGTTCGCGCGACTGCTGATTCTGGCAATGTTGCTGTGATAGCCAGCATGGCCAATGGTGCTGCGGTTTCCAACGCCAACAACGGGGCTATCTAATGACATTCCAGATAAAGCAACACGATACATCGCCGCAACTGGAGGCCGTATTATCCGACGCTTCAGGCACCGCGATCAATTTGGGCTTCGCTTCTGTCCGGTTCCATATGCGGCGGACGGGCGCTGCGGTGGTGATCGACGCCGCCGCAACCATCGTCACCGCCGCCGCGGGGTTGGTCCGCTATAGCTGGGCCTCTGGCGATACGGACACAGCTGGCAGTTATCAAGCTGAGTTCGAGGTTACATACGCGGACGGAAACATCGAAACGTTCCCAAACTCTTCAAATATTAAGATCGACATCATGGAAGACGTAACATGATGGACAAGAACCTAGTCGACTGGAGCGCTATGGCGGTGAGTTTAGGGGCACTGTTTGACTGGCTTCCGGCGATAGCTTCTTTGTTGTCAGTGGTCTGGTTGGTCATCAGGATATATGAGAGTCAGACGGTGCAGCGCTGGCTAGGCCGGTGACGGTCAGTCGTTTGCGTTGCGAGCGGAGGTAGTATGGACAAGCTCAAGCTCCCGATTACGCTGGTGGCCATAATGGCCTGCCAACTCGCGGCTGGTGTCTGGTGGGTTAGCCAGCAGGCGTCCACCGTCAGCGACCTCGAAGAGACCGTCGGGCGGCTAGGATCGCGGATGGCAATTGAAGACGGCGTAAATTTAAAGCGAGACGTCGCGCAAAACGCTGAGCAGATTGAAGATTTGTTCGACGAGGTTGACGCTTTTACCGAGATGCTGACTCGACAGCTAAAAATCTTGGGGCGGGTCAGCACGCTCGAATCTCAGATAGAATACATGAGGCAATGACCATGACTGATGAACAAAAAATCTGCGATTGCAATGGCGCAAGTATGGCGGCGCTTGAGCTTGAAGACCGGCGTCGCCAGATGGAGGACAGCGATCTTCATCGGGACCAGACGCGTCGGATGGCTTGGTTTTGCTTGTACGGGATGCTCGGCTACCCGGCGCTCGTAATACTGAGTGTGGTGCTAAGCCTCCAAGCTGCTGCCGACGCCCTACAGGGGCTGGGCAGCGTTTATTTCATCTCGGTGGCCGGAATAGTAAGCGCCTTCATGGTCGGCACGCAGATCGTAAAAAAGCAGCGACCAGCGACTAAGGCCGCGGCAAAATGAAGGTCTTACTGCTAGTGGTCGTTCTGCTGAACCCGGCTGGCGAGTACAGGTCAATAGCTAGCGTGGTCAAGCAGTGCCCGCCACAAGAAATAGTTTTCTCGGACTTGCAGAAACGTGTATCTAGCGGTGAGTTAATTGGGTATTGGGCAACCTGCAACCCGATATTGATACACAACAGGCAGAGAGGTGTGTGATGCTTGGAGCGTTGATTGGACCCATTGTCGGACTTGCTAGCACCTGGCTCCAGGGGTCCGTCGAAGAAAAGAAGGCCAAGACGGCCATGAAGGTGGCTCAGGCGCAGGCCAAGGCCACAGTAATGATCGAAGCCGCCACACACGAAAGTGGGTGGGAGCGCATTATGGCTGATGCGTCGAAGAACTCTTTGAAAGACGAGTATCTTACAATAGTATTCTCAATCCCATTAATTATGGCTTTTATTCCTGGCCTGGAGACCATCGTCCACAACGGTTTTGCGCAGCTTGAGGCTATGCCTGAGTGGTACCAGTTTAGTTTAGGAGCAATAATAGCTTCCAGCTTCGCCGTCCGGGGCGCAACTAAATTCTTCGGAGGCAAAGGTCGATGATAGTCAATTTCCCCCGGTGCTTTAGCTGGCTGCTCGCGCACGAAGGGGGTTACATTGCGCATCCGCGCGATCCCGGAGGTCGGACAAATCTTGGATGCACTCAGGCCGTGTATGAAGATTGGATTGGCCGCTCTGTCACCGAAGACGAAATGAAAGCTCTGCTGCCAGCGGACGTAGAGCCAATCTACAAAAAACGATATTGGGACCGCGTGCATGGCGACGTCATGCCGTCGGGGCTCGATTGGATGTTGTTTGATTGGGGTGTCAACTCTGGCCCTCGCCGAGCATCAAAGGCGTTGCAGTTGAGCGTTGGTGTCCGCGCTGACGGTGTTATCGGCCCCAACACCATGGACGCGGTGTCGAAGGCCGATATAGTGACCACAATCGAGTCGATACACAAAGCTCGTGAGCTTTTCTATCGGAGGTTGTCTACATTCGACACTTTTGGCCGAGGTTGGATTAGGCGGAATGACGAGACGCTGGAGCAGTCGCTTAACCTTTTCCATCGGTAGCCTCGTCGAGCTTGACTAGCTCCAGCAAGTGTCGATCATGCCAGCGTCGCTGTATTGTTCGACGCGGAATACCGATCATATCCGCGGCCTTTGTCTTGTTCATGCCGTGGGCCTTCATCGCGTCCACAAGCATCCTATCCATCTCGTATTCGTGGCGTCGTTTCATTTCCAGCCAGGTCTCACGCTCAGTCATTGCAAAAATCCATAATTGGCGGAAACACACGGGCAATCTCTCGGGCAGCATCGCGAGCAACGTCTCGATGTTCGAGTTGGGTCTCTGCCGCAGTTCGCAGGGATATATAGTGTAGCCACGAGCGGATAGAGCCGGTAACGAATAGTCGCGTTAGCGTCAATCCTTCGGGCAAGATCGCTCGCGCCACCTCCTTGGCTACGCCATGCTTTAACGCTTGGTCATAGGCCATGAAGGTCAAGTCCATGATCTGAAGCTGCTTGTCAGTCCACCATCGTTTCAAATCGGGGTCGTCAGCTGGTAGTGAATTCTGGCGATTGGTCGTATCTTGCATCCGCGCCTGGCGGGTGTTGCAGGTGGTCTCGGTAGCCGAATATCGCTGACTAAATTCTTGGAACGAAAAAGATTTGTGGCGAAGCAGCTGGCGCGAGACATCTCGGCTGGTGCTGATGTCCAGGGTGACGGACACCATTTCGAAAGGGCTCCAGTGTTGATGCTTAATTAAGTACGCGCAGAGACGCTCGTTATTCAACCCGGACATCTGGCTTGACGGGTTGGAAACGCGTGCATAGTAAGCGATCTGATCCAGTAGGCTCTCGTCTGGACCAGCCCCAACGCGCGTTGAGTATCCAGCTAGCTTGACTGTCATGGCTTCTCTTTTCTCGGCACGTAGGCGCGACGGTGGTGCTCGGCGCAGTATGGCGAGCCGCCAAGCTGGACATCTGCTCCGCAATAATGGAAATCAGCGTTGTCAGGATGGCCTATTGGCCACGCGCAAGTTCGGCGGGATGGGGTTTTCTTGGGGTCTATTTTCGGGACTTTATTGACCGGGCTCCGCATAGCTTTTGCGGCTCCAGATTTTACTTGATCCCTGGTAGCAAGTTTTAGCCGATGGGCCTTGCCAAGAATAGCGCTTTTGCTAACTCCCAATTTTTTAGCCAGAGACAGAATGCAAAGCTGTGGGTCTTTCCAAGCTTCGATCAACGCTTCTTGCGTTTCGTTATCCCAGGGTATCTTAAGCCCCATCTGCTATCTCCATCATTAGTGTTCCACTTTCGATGCACATCTCGCGCGTGATTTTAACTTGTTCCGCCCAGCGGCTCAGAAAGTCTTTGTCTGCCGCTGGATGAAAAACCTTGTCAACGCCAGCCTGAATCAGCAGCCCGCAGCAGTGCGGACATGGCGGATGCGTCACGTAAAGCGTGCAGCCGTTCAGAGAGACCCCGCGTCGAGCAGCGTCGGCTACGCAATTGCTCTCGGCGTGCACAGTCATCAGCAGCTTGCGCTCACGGTCAGCGTATCGTTGCGGATCATCTCTGACGCCCATCGGAAAGCCGTTGAACCCAACGGCGACGATCCGCCGGTCAATCACGGCCACCGCACCAACTTTCGTTGAGGGGTCTTTGGACAGAGCCGCCGTCTCGCTAGCGATACGCATGAAATATTCGTGCCAGCGGGTGGATGTTTCTAACCCAGTCATCGTCCGCTTACCCCGACGAAAACCGCAAACGCTATCAAAACAACCATCTGAAAAACCGTAAGAGCTAAAAGCATGCGCCGAGCGCCAAACTCTACGGGCTCAACGCTTGGCGGACCAATCACCCTAGGCCGGACCGCATGCTTGCGCAGCTCAGTGTAGGTTCTCAGACGATAGCTTATCGACCCTTCGGTGCGACCCAGCTTCTTTGCCATCTCTTTGGGTGAGCGTCCATTGTGCAGCATAATCATAAGTTGCTTGTTTTCGTCGTCCGACCACCGGGTTCGCGCTCTCTTAGGCTCAGGGCTTAGCGCCTCGAACGCGGTCCCCCAGACTGTGTCGGGCGTAGTGTGTCCATTCATTGCCATGATTGTTTCCTGTGACAGTGTTACACGGATAATAATTAAGCGATTTCGCTTAGGGTGGTTTCGCGGGCGCTAGTCCGCGGGTAAGCCGCCCGCGTCTAATCACGCGGAACGCTCTCCTAGGCCGAAAGAGCCCTGCCGGGTCATCCGGTGGGGCTCATTCGTCTCCGAAGATGAGCCAGCGCGAATCAACACCCAGCCCATCAGCGAGCTGAAGCAAGGTCCACATGTGCGGACCTTTCTCTGGAAACCGCTGTGAGCACGGAGACGACAGGTTTGTTACGGTAGCTCTGGCGAGGCCACAGTCCTTTGCCACTCTTTCGTAGCTCCGACCGGCGCTGGCCTCTTTGATCCTAACCCGCAGGTCGGCCATATAGCTTTGTCTGTGCATCTTCTTTCCTTGTGTTGGTGATGGCGTTGCGAGCTTAATCACTTGCCGACGCCTATTTTCAGTAGTCTAGCCTTCGCAATGGCGTGGCGCTCAAGGTGCCACTCTTGCCAACAGGCGTCGTGTATCAGTACCGAGGCTCCATGGCCGATTGGCATGATGACAAGCGTGCCGTGCGAGCTACAGCAGTAATCGCAGAGCCCTGACGCAGAGGGCGTCTGGGTCGTCATCGTCGCGCCATACTGTGCAACGACTAGGTTGAGCGCGATGTCTTTTGCGCGATCAAGCGGCGCATTCCCCGAAACTTCGATGACGTAGTTTTCGTACGTGCGCAGCCAGTAAGCGCCTTCGCGCGTTTCCGGGTGCTCTGTAGATTTCATTATTTTCATCCTCTTTTGGTGTAGCGCAAAAACTAGCGCGCAATGATGCGCAGGCAAACTAACCAAAACGACGCAGCCATTCTTTTAATTATATAAAACGTCAGGGTTGACAGGCCCGATATATATCGATATCGAAGGTTCTTCGATCTTCGATATCGATATATATCGGGACGCCAAGCTGCCCTGCTTTTGAGATATTATGATAATAGGTATCGATCCCGGGAAAACCGGCGCTATAGCAGTTTTTGATCGAGCGCGGGAAGCTGTTCACGACATCCCCGCTACCGTCGAGATGGTCTTCGATCTCGTTAACGGCTTATCTCCTAAAATCGCAGTCATAGAGCTTCAGCATCCTAGGCCTGGCAACGCCGTGGCATCCAGCGCAGCTATGATGCGTGGTTATGGTGAGTTGCTTGGCGTCCTCGCCAGCCAAGGGACGCGGGTCTATACAGTGCGACCGCAGGCCTGGAAGCGGCATCTTGGTCTGATCGGCCAAGATAAAAAGGCGAGCCTGTCACTGGCGCGCGAGCTGTTCCCAAGTCTGGAAGATCGTCTTTTGCGGCAAAAAGACCATGGCCGCGCTGAAGCGTTGCTTATTGGCCACGCAGGTATAAAGCTGTTCGATCTCTAACGATTGGACAGCAAAATGAACGGATTCGAAAAGCACGGCATCGACCACCTGTCAGCCTCGTCGATAAACCTTTGGACCAACGCCCCTGACGTCTGGGTTGCGGCCTACCTATTCAAAAAGCGCACACCTTTTGGCCCGGCGGCATATCGCGGCATCGTGATAGAGGACGCTGTCGTAGACTGCCTTACCGGCAAAAAAGACGCTGATGCAGCCAAGGTTGCCGCGGTTGAGCGCTTCAACAAGCAGTACAGCATCCAGGCCCTGACGGACGAAAAGGTCGCAAAGGAAGCCGATTTGATTCCGCCGATGGTTGACCTAGCGCTCGAAAACCTCGCCGGTTACGGCAAGCCGGAGTTTCCGCAAGGCGGAAAGCAGGAAAAGATTAGCATCACGGCCAAGTTTGACGGCTGGTCCATTCCGATCATCGGCTACCTCGACCTCGTCTTCCCCGACGAAGGCTCAGTTATTGACTTAAAAACGACCACTCGCGTGCCATCGAAAATGTCGGCAGAGCACCAGCTACAGCGAGCCATCTACCAGAGGGCAAAGAGCAACTACACCGTCCAGTTTCTGTACGTCAGCGGCAAAAAAACAAACCTGCTGGAGGATGGCGATGTAGATGATGTTTTGCTTCGCGCCAAGGTCATTATCAGCCGGATGGAGCGCTTTTTGACGGTGTGCGACAAAGAGACAGCTCGCCAGATCGTGCCGCTTACCAATAACTTTTATTGGACAGGCGGCGAAGCTCTTCGGCAAGAGCTATACGGCGTCTGACACTAACAAGGAAAAAAGGAAAAAGCATGCTTGATATCGATTTTGGCGCAGACATTGCGTCCGGCCCCTTCCTAAGCTGGTCTGCGAACGGAAGCCATGACGGCTCCATCGCCCCTCGCTCATTCAGCCTCCGCACTCGCGACGGCAAGGAGCCCGTCGATCTAAACAAGGGAGCGATAGTCGACGTGCGCTCGCTACAGACGGGTTGGCAGCGCTCGGACGGGATGTCCGGAATGGCCCCAGAGTGGATTTGGAATGACACTCCTAGCCGCTTCCGCGCCAAGCCGGAGGGGGATGGCTGGAAGCGCGGCTTCCGTCTCCCTGTGGCCCTAGGGGGCGATACAAGGGTGGTTTGGGAGCAGGCGGGCGCAGGTGCCTGGGAAGCGATTAAGCGCTTTATCGTTCAGCTCAACGATCTACCGGCAGACAAGATGCCTGTCGCTAAGCTGAAAGACGTTGAGGTTCTAAAGTTCGCACGTGGCGGCACTGTCGTTCCTATTCTTGAGTGCGTCAAATACGTGAGCCCTCCCGCATGCCTTACAGATGATGCTCAGGACGTTGCCCCCGCTGAGAGCAAGGATGATGACCTCGAATTTTAGGGGAGCAAAACACTAACAACGGGAGAGCGGCGGGGGCAACCCCGCCGCATTAGTAGATGCAACAGGACCTAGACGCAGCGCGTCAATTTCTATCAACTATTACCGAGGACTGGGCGGAGGGAGATCGCCTGAACATCAGGTGCATTGCCGCTCACGGCAAGATCACTCAAGACACATTTTCAGCCGATAGGTTGGACGAGGCTATCGCGTTCGCTGCGGCAGCGAACGACGGCGAATACAACGTGTACGCGTGCATCAATCCGGCTCGCACTCAGACGCAGTCGGCTCGCGACACCGATATCCGCCGCGCGCACTACCTGTACGTGGACGCTGATGACGGCCACGCATGGGAGCGCATTCAGAGCTTTGACGGCCCTGAGCCGACCATCCTGGTGCAGACCGGTACGGAGCCAGCACCTCGCGGCCATGCCTACTGGCGTTTAGAAGAGCCGATCACGAGCAACGAATTCCGCGAGGCGCAGGGTCGTCTGATCGACACCCTGCAAACAGACAAGGCTGTCCGCAACCCGAGCCGCGTGATGCGCGTGCCGGGCTTTGTCAGCTATCCCGACGAGCGCAAGCAGGCGAAAGGCTATACTCCAGAGGTAGTCAGCACGGTAAAAATGTTGGCCGAAAAGAGAACTTATTTGGCCAACATCGCTCCGGCTGTTGAGCAGCCAATGTTGGCCGAGAAAGAAATCTATTCGGCCAACGACAGCCCGCCCGAAACGATGCAGCAGTCTGCCTCGGTCGGTCTTATGAACATAGACTTCGGCCACGAAGGCCATGACTGGGATGCGCTCATGGCGCAGAGCCGCGCTCCTGGCCTGTGGCACCAGAGCGTCCTTAAACTTTCCGCTTCGGCCATCGCGAAGGGCATGTCCGCCAGTCAATTCATCGCGCAGTACGCCCAGGCGCTGACGCTCCCAGGCTATAGCGCTGAGCGGACGGCCAGAGAGCTTGACGTTATGTTGCGTGGCGCGACGGCTAAATACTCGCCAAGCAACCAAACGGCCCTGCCGCCGTTGCAGGACGCCGTTGTTGACGACGAAGATTTCGAGCGGATCAAGGCTGGGCTGGTGTGGGCACACGACATCACAGAGGTGGCGGCGTCGCCATACATCGTTAAGGGCATGCTGGCATCCAAGTCGCTGTCGATGCTGTACGGCCCCAGCAACAGCGGCAAGTCGTTCTTGGCGCTGCACCTCGCTGCGAGCATTTCCACTGGTGCTCCATGGTTCGGACGGAAAGTCGAACAAGCGCCTGTGCTCTATCTCGCCGCCGAAGGCGAATATGGCATCCGCAATCGCGTCCTTGGCCTGCGGCAGACTTTTTCCATCCCGGAATGGATGATGGCTTTCCGCTTTTCCGACATCGACTTCCTACACGGCTCGGACTGCTCAGAGCGCACGGCGAAAGAGCTGGACGTCATCGAGCGGCTAAGCGGCCTGCGTCCGTCGGTGGTTGTCGTCGATACACTTAGCCAGTCGATGGCTGGCGGCGACGAGAACGACCCAGCAGATATGACCAAAGTCATCCGCAACCTCGGTCACATCGCCCGCGAGTGCTCGGTCACTATTCTCCTGGTGCATCACTTGGGTAAGGACGCCACCCGCGGCGCTCGCGGCCACAGCAGCTTGCGCGCGGCCATCGACACAGAGATTGAAATCAGCGTGGGCGAGACTGGCGTGCGGACGGCTTCGGTTACGAAACAGCGCGACATGCCGTTTGGCGACCCGATTCACTTCACGCTGCAAAGCATCATTCTCGGCATGGATGATGACGGCGACGATATCACTACAGCCATGGCGATACAGGCCGACGCGGTCGATCTGGAGATGTTGGCAGAGGCGCAGAGGCCGCAACCCAAGGGCAACAATCAGATTGCCATCCGGGATGGCTTCTTTCAACTTCGCAACGATGGCGTAGGCGCAGCAAATCCCGGTGGCACGGGCTTTCCACCGGGGGGTGCATACTGGTGCATAGATGCCGATAAGCTTCAGGAGCACGTTATGGGACGGATCAGCGGCACAAAAGCCAGCTATAAGACCGCGTTCGATAAGCTGATTGCTATTGATTATCTCTGCCAGAACGATGGGCGCGTATGGATCGTGCGAGATGAAGGTCGGGTTTGATGAAGAAAGTATATCAAAACAAAAAGGACAGGCTGCTCTACGGCAAGCAACCGGTACACCACGTGGCCGTCGATGCCGCTCTTGCGCCCGTGGACCGCCTTATGCACGACATGGAAAGGAAGTGGGGTCAGGATCGACTGATCGGCTTGGTTAGCCCGGATACGGCTAGCAAGTTCGGATCGGCCTGGGCAAAGATGGAGGACGCCATTCACGAGTATATTCCAGCCGAGGTGATCAAGCGGGCTGGTTCGGTCTTGCGTGGCCTGCAAGCCATGGACGCAGAAGCGGAGGCGTCAGGGGCGGAACTTGCTCATGGCGGCGTGCTTCGCGCCGAGATGCCCAATGGTGAGCAATTTGGGATTCTGGTAGAAGGGTATGACTGGCGGGCCGCTCGCGAGCAATATCCTGATCTCCAGTTGTTTTCCATGCACGAGGTTGGCGTCGCCCTGCAACATATGCAGGGATGGCCCGGAGTCAGCGAGGTAAAGGCCGCCTTTCCTGGAGCGGAGGTAAAAAAAGTCCGCTCTCCAAAAACATACAATGACGAGGTCCCGTTTTGATGAGAGATGCAGGCATGGTGATTACGGAGCGCGCGAATACGCATGGCGATTTTCAAGAGAATGCGTATTTCGCGCAAGAGATGAAGCTGCTTTTCCGTGAGGCTCACGGCAACCTTTCGGTGGTGCAGCGCGAAGCTTTAGATATGATAGCGGCAAAGGTGTGCCGCATTTTGAGCGGCAACGCCAATGAGCCCGATCATTGGCTCGACATCGAAGGTTACGCGCGGCTGGCGCGGCAGAGGTTGGACGATGGCGAAGAAAAATCCACAGGCAAAAGCGCTGGCAAATAAGCTGTTCCGTCAACGCGTTGCCTGCGACAGAAAGCGCAGGCTAAAGGCTGGATATACGAAGCATAAGGCTTGCAAGCTGCTCGATAATGGATAATATCAGTCTTGCATCTAGTCCGCTTCTCCCAGCGGGCATCCTCCTGGTTGCTACCTGCCCCTGCCGCTTTGCGGTGGGGGCTTTTTCTGTGGTATGAACTTTTCCATCGGGGGTTTAATTATTTCCACTGGAGGCTCATTTGCAAATCGTAACCAACGCCGGGCTCACAGCCGCCTATATGGATCGGGTAACCGCCGATCAGTTGCCCTTCGCGCTGTCGCTCGGCATTAACAATACGATGCAGCGCGTCCGCGACGACGAAATCCGCAGGGCCTACGACCGGACGTTTAAGCGGCGGAGCGAAAACTTCTTCAAGCATACGCACGCCACCTTCCGGTCGAACAAATCTCAAGCAAAAAGCAACAATGGCATTATTCACGGAGCGATTCAGGCAAGCCATCTCCGTCCGCCACCAGGCCTTACAGACACGAGCCGAGAAAATATTCCCAAAAAGGGAAAGCCCGTTACGCCAGGTCAGATCGCTAGGCACATAACGGGCGGAACAAGAGTCCCGACCAAAGCCGCAACCGTTGCGGTTGCCTCGCGTTACCGAAGGAAGCCGGTAAACCGCGGCCCGTCTGGCGCGATAAGGAAGAGCCAGCGTCCCAAGGCGCTGATCCCAAAGTCCACAGTCTTTGTGACCGAAAAGGATAATGGCGTGCGTTTTATCATGCGCCGGACTGCGTCGGCGATTAGAGGTTCAGCGAACCGAAAAGCCAAGCGTGCGTCAGGACAGAGCGTCAAGAAGCTCCGCGACGAAACGCGCAAGGTCGAGACGTTGTTCGCGTTGCTGCCCAGCACCAAGATAAAGCCAACCTATAACCTTATGGGTGCAGCCATCCCGGCTCTCCGAAAGCGCTTGCCGCTGAACATCGGCGCGTCCATCGGTCGTGCGTTGCGCACAGCCAAGCCGGTCAAGGCTGGCATGGCTGGAGGTCGTGCCTTGGTCAACGTCAACTGAACTTTTCCACTGGTGGTCTGAGCTTTTCCACTGGTGGTCGCTGAGCTTTTCCACTGGTGGTCAATGCTGCGTTGCAGCATGCAAAATGCTGCGTTGCAACATGGAAAATGTTGCGACAATCTGACCGCCTTAGCCGCTGCCTGCCGCTGCCTAGCCCGCCGCTGCCTATCGCTGCCTGCCGCTGCCTAGCCCCCCGCTGCCTCTAGCTGCCTGC
>UEXN01000561.1_pt1 | contig 31756 bp, 41 predicted proteins | sample 1796711 | NCBI WGS metagenome assembly UEXN01 (sample SAMEA4772470, study PRJEB27181) | metagenome | reverse complement strand
GAGTTGTCGCCATTACTTAGTTCCAGAATTGACTCTGAAGCTTACAAGAATGGCGGTAAAACGCTGACCAATGTACGTTTGAGAGCGCAAGGTGGTGTAACACGTCGCCCAGGACTACGTTACCTTCAGACTTTATCCAACGTTCCCTATCAAACCGAGCCATACATCTATGATGAAGATGAGGCTTATTTGCTTCTTTTCAGTCATACTAAACTGGAAATTGTTGACGTTAGTAATCCAACAGTAGTTCTTCAAACCATAACAAGCTGCCCTTGGCAAACCGCTAATATTGGAAGCCTTATTGTTTCTCAATCAGGAGATTCAATGATTATTGTAAATCCTAATTTTGCAATAAAGAAGCTGACCAGAACAAGTTCAACAAATTTTAATTTGTCAGATTATGCTTTTGATGCATCTGGTGGAAAAGTTTTTCAGCCTTACCATAAGTTTGTTGCTGCAAGCATAACTTTAACTCCTAGTGGAACATCTGGATCTGGCATTACTTTAACAGCATCGGCAGATACTTTTTTATCTGCTCATAACGGCCTTTATTTAAGATTAGTTGATAGTGCTGATACTGTTGTTAACGCTCAAATAACTGGCTTCACAAGTGCCACAGTCGTTACAGTTACTTTGTCAGGAGCCATTGCTAATACTGATGCCATAGACCAGTGGTCTGAGCCTGTGTTTAGCTCTATTCGTGGTTTCCCAAGGTCAGTTACATTTCATGATCAGCGTCTTATATTTGGTGGCAGCCGTGACTTACCTAACTTTTTGTTTATGTCAAAAACAGGTGAGTTCTTTAATTTTGATGTAGGCACAGGTTTAGATGATGAATCTATACAAGTGCAGATTGCAGAAAACCAAGTATCCGAAATAAAAGCATTGTCATCATTTAGGCATTTATCAATATTTACATCTGAGCAAGAACTGTTTGTACCAACATCTGAAAACAGACCATTAACACCAGCTACTATTACAGTAAAAAGCCAAACATCATTTGGAAGCTCTGGTGTGCAGCCAAAGGATTTTGATGGAGCAACTCTGTTTCTAACTAAGTCCAAAGGTTCTGTTAGAGAATTTATTTATTCTGATTTATCTCAAGGTTACAATTCAGATGCTATTACTTTGCTGTCTCAGCATTTAATCGGCACTCCGACAGATATGGAAACGCAGTCTGAATCCTCAGATCAAATTGAAAGCTACACATATCTTATTAACTCAGATGGTCATATGCCTGTGTTTATGTCTATTCGTAAAGAGAAACTAAACGGATGGGTTCAATATCAAACAACAGGATCATTTAAAAACATAAGCAACGTAAACCGTGACATGTATGTCATTGCAGAACGTTCTATTAATAGTGCAACTGTCACTTCTTTAGAATTGCTTGATAATTCATTTCATACTGACATGGGTAAAAAACTATCTGGCAGTTCGTCTAAAACATGGCAAGTAGCGCATCTTCCAAACACAGCAGTGGTGGTGAAATCAGGGGGGTATTCTCTTGGTACATTTACAACAAGTTCAAATGGGACTGTTACCTTAAGCGACAGTGTGACCTCAGTTGAGATTGGTTTGGCGTACACACCAGTAATTTCTACACTGCCTCCAGAGTTTCAATTAGAGGATGGCGTTTCAGTCGGTCAGAAGCGAAGAATTGTTCGTGTTGTTCTTGATCTTTTTGAAACACTCGATGTGAAAGCCAAAGGAACCAAAATTCTGATAAGAAATGTAACTGAAGATTTTTCGTTAGAGCCTACTGCTGTAACCGCAAGAAAAGAAATTTATCTTCTTGGTTGGGGTAATGAGGGTTCAGTAACGATTACACAAGATGAACCACTGCCGTTTTCATTAAACGGTATATTGCTAGAGGTAGAGGTCTGATGGGTCAAGCACTTGCATTAGTTATGAGTTTTAAAGGCATGCAGGCAGAAAAAGCTGCGGTTAAGTCAGAACAGCAGCAAGCTCAAATCAGTACTGAGATGGCTGACATTAGCACACAGCAGGATACTGTTGATCGTGGCAGACAGTTATATGCACAGCTTGCAGCTTTGAATACTGGGTTTGCCGGATCTGGATTAAGTGGTGCTGGCTCATCTAAACAAAACTTTGGGCGTGTGGAAAAGAAATATTCCAAAGAGGATATATCTTCCAGAAAAGTTATGGGCAGTGCTGAAAGACGTAAGTTCCAGTTAACAGGATTTAGTGCAAAAATGGGTGGCAAAGCTGCCGGATATAAGTTTGCAGGTAAAGCCGCACAATATGGAAAAGACGCATATGATGCAAAGAAGATTATATAATGGTATTTAATCCAACCCGACAAAGGCAATACAAGATCAGACCAGTTGGCATCGTGTCTATGGGTGGTTTGCGTCAGCTTGGAGATTCATTTAATCAAGCAGGGGACAGCATTAGAGAAGTTGTAGCTGAAAATTACAAATCAGATATAGAAAATGCTGAATATGAAATTGCTACTAGAGCAACATCTACTGGTGCAATTATTGATGAAAAAACTGGTAGGTTAAAACCTTTTGCTCCGGCGGCTATTGATGATTTGGTTAGCGGATTAAGAAATCCTGATGCGGAAGCCCTAAGACGTAATTACGATACATCAACAAAAGCTTTGTATGCTGCACAAGTTTACAATGATGCTACGCAAGGTGCAGCCGCAGCACTTCTAGAAAACAAAGACAATCCTGGGGCAATACAAGATGCAATGCTTAAGTCCATTGAGAGGCATAGCAAGGGATCAGATCCGGATTTAATTGCAGCTATTAAGCCTGAGATTGTTAGGGCTTATGCCGGAAGCATTAACAAGGCTCAAATTAATTTAAGATTAAGACAAAATGGCGAAGCCAAAACAGCTTTAGAAACAGCTAATGTAAATTTGACAAACGAGCTTGCAACTTTAGCTGCTAGTCAAAATATGGGTTCTGATGATTTTGAGTCAGAACAAGATATTATCTCTCAGATGAATGACATCCGAGCTAAACGTGCTGCTTTATTTGATATTGCTAAAAATGCCGGAATTGTTGATGACGAATATATAAAGTCAGCAAACATAGTTACCGAAACAACTATAGGAACAAGGGTCGCCATTAACAATATGGACAGATCGATTGCTGCTGGAGCTAGTCTTTTAGATCTACATAATCTTATTGCTGGCTTTCAAAAAGCCAATGTTAATGAAACAGGTTTTGATGCAAATGCCGTTGCTCAGAATATGGGCGCTCATTTGCAAAATTATTCTCAAGGAATATCTTTAGAACGTTCTGCAGAAAACATCCGTAAGAAAAACAATTATGATACTGCAACAGGTAATATTGATAATTTAAGTATTGATCAGATTAATGCAATGGCCGTAAGGGGCGATATTGATGGTGGTCAAAAATACTCTTTAACCCAAATGAAGACTGGATTAATAAACAGCCAAAAAGCAGCCGATGATGCTGCGGATAGACAAAACTTTGGTAATGCTTTTAACGCATTTGAATTTGGTGATGATGTTCAAAAAAGAGCTTCTGAAAACACAATTATTGAACAGATTAAATTAGGCAGAGCAAACCCTGGAGAAGTTAACAAATATTATGCTTTGAAAGATAAGCGTATGAATGAATTAATACAAACCAACAACAAATTGGCTGTGTCCCAGTTAAAAGTTGATATGTCTGCTGTTGGTGGATATTTAAGAACACCTCAATATTACCAGCAATTAGAAAAGAAATTGTTGGAATCCAAACTTGTTAGCGATGATTCAAAAATTGCTGGCATGACTATTGAAGAATGGACTTCTTTAAAAATTAAATACGCAAAAGACTATGTAGAGCAGGATGGAATAAATAAAAAAACAAAAGAGATATTCAACGATTCTAGGGTTGGCATTTTGCCAAATTCGGAAGCCGTTGCTCATTTGAGAAAATATGGTTTTGAGCCAACGACTCTGGCAGGAACTAATACGCCTATAGATATTAATAATGAAAACCCCACCACTGCTGAGGAGAGCTTGTCACAAGTAATTAACTACAGCATTGCAAATGGTTATTTTCATAAGGCTATTGAGCCTTTGATTACTAATTTTACTGTTAGTGATGATAATGATTATTTTGCAAAAGGTGTTTCTGTTTTTGCTAAATTCTATGAAACAGCTAAAGACAAGGGTTTAAATAGAGTTCAAATCCAAGGAATATATGAAAATTCTAAGGGTCTTAACTTTGACCTAGCAGAAGACAGTATGGTCTATCCAATAAATATTGTTCAATCCATAGGTCAAAAGCGTCTGTTAAAAGACAAGAGCAGCATTAATAGAGTGCAATCAAAACTAATACCTGAAGACTCTAATGAAACTGAATTTTTTGATAAAAATTTTACACAAGCATTTACAAATGATGAAGATTTGGTTGGTTTTCTTAGTGGTCATCAAGCGTTTCTTGGAGCATTGGCTGCGGGTTATGACTTAACTGATGATTATGAAGTTAGCCAAGGTCATAAAAACATTATTGAGCAAATAAAACGTGAATATAATACTGGCTCAATAGGTAACATCATATTAGATAATCCAACAATAAAATCAGTCATTATGAAGTCAGCTTATGACATTGTGAATAATGAAGGTGTTGAAGCAAATGAGCGTGGTTTCCAAACAGCTATAAGAACTGCCGTAATTAACATGGGAGACAATATAGGCATTGCTCCTAATGAAGATGGTAAACTTGAGTTTGTTCTATTTCCAGCTTTGAAGGCAGCACAAAGAACTGTTGGTATGCGTCCAATTACTATTAAGCATGATGATCTTGTTCAGGACTTAAAAGACCGTACTGATTTTAAAAATGCAGCTTTTAGCGAAGCGCAGTTAGAGGCTATTGATAAAGGTAATATTGTTTTTGTAGCTAACAGGCCATACGGAAAAAACAATAGCTATACAGCATTGATAAAAATGGCAGATGAAACATTTGTTAAACTGCATACAAATTACAAATATGACTTTAAAACATCAAAACAAAATGATGTTTTTAAAGCTGTAGAAAAAGATCTCAAAGACAATCCTAGTCTCTATCGTGTCTTGCTTAATACAAACATTTTTGCCGAATCCGCTGTTGAAAGCTACTACGACAGAATGAACAACGCTCAACAAAGACGCAGTGTTATAACAGATATGGTTAATGAGTTTAGGCGTATTGGCTCAAAAATACAGTTTAATAGCGGTATGCCTAACTTTGACCCAGATAAACTGACTGATGTTGAGATGGAAAAGTTCTTCAACATTCTTGGTGGTGTTTTAGGTCACAGAGCTTTTCCAATGTCTGAACAAAAAGCCAGTGAGTTGGGTCTGCAATAATGGCGTTATCTCCAAAACAAACATTGCAGAATGAAATAGCCGCAACAATGGTGGGGGAAACGGCTCCTACTATACCAACAGATGAACTGTTTGGTCAGGACAGTTACATGTATCTGAATGATACAAAACAAACATGGGGTGCTGCTTACAGACAATTTGCTCCTTTTGAGGCTATGCGTAGAACAATACATGATGTGTTAAGGGATGAAGAAACCGGACCTTACGATCCTTGGAAAGATCCGCAGACAAAGCCTTATCGTGACCAAGGGGCAATGTATCGTTTTATGAATAGCGATGGTCCTAATGAAAGTGCTGACATAATAAACAGACTAAAGTCAGATCTTGATGATCTTGCTGTTTTGGCTTCATCAGATAGCGGTAAAGCAGAGTTTTTTGCTCATATGAGTACACCTACTATATTTGCACCTGTTTTGTTTAGAAATGTTAAAGGTGCAACTTTTGGTCAAAGATTTACTACTGGTGCTGGATATACCGCTGCTTTAATGGCACCAGAAGAAATTATGAAGGGTGTGCAATCTGAAGGTTATACAGCAACTAACTCATTATTGGCTTTGACGGCTGCTTCTGTTGTGAGTGGCGGCGTTACAGGATTGCTTGGCAAGCAAACTACTGGTCGGGTATTTGGTCCTAAACTTGATCCAGACGAAGGTATTTATAGATCTGCTGGTGCTGCGATTAGTCCTGAGAAAGCAAGAAAGGCTGCATATGCTGAAATGGAGGGTGATGCTCTTGCCGAAACTGGTATTGGTGTTGAAAACCTTGGATGGAACCCAACAATCAGGATGCTTAAAAGCAGAAACCCTTATGTTCGATCTGTAGCTGCTGGACTTGTTGATTTAGGCGGCATGATTCAGAAAAAAGTTAGTAAAGGCGAGGCTATGGATCAGTCAGTCGAAGCTAACTTTAGAGCTAAATATCTTGGTCCACTGTTAAACGCTATAGCTGAATCAGATAAAGCATACTTGTCTTATCGAGGTGTAGTGGCAAAAAACGGTGATGTTGGGCGTTCTATACAAATGGTACGTCAAGGAGCTTCAGACTTTTTTGCTGGTCAGAAAGAATTTATTAGGCAAGTAGATTTTAGAATAAGAGTTGGTAAAGCCATGAGGCGTGGTGGCAGAGATTCTATTCAAGATGAGGCTACACAGTTTGTAGAGCGTGCTGCTGCTAAGTATCGTGAAGCATATGATTTTATAAAAGTGGAAGCTGAGTCCGTAAGTCTCTTTGAAAAAGAAGCACAAGGGGCATTAAAAGCTGCTGAAGCATCAGGTGATGCTGCTAGGATTAAACAAGCTCAAGATTACCTTAGAAACATTAAAGCCAATGGTGTGGCTGTAAATACTGCTGAGTCTTATCTTAATCGTGTATGGCGAGTTGATAAGATTATGGATAATGAAGCAGAGTTTTTAAAGCGTGTATCTGATTGGGCTAGAGGCAAATACAAAATGACATCTTCTCAGGCAAACAAGTTTGCCAGGGAAATGATGGATGAAGTTACAAGATCCAAGCCTTATTACGATCTTGATGATGCTGGTAAACAATTTGACTGGGTAGCTAATCCAAGTGGTGTAAAAGCACGTTCGTTCGAAATACCAGATGAGTTGATTGATGACTTTCTTGAAAATGATGTAGAGGTTCTTCTTCGTCATCACACAAGAACAATGGGCGTCGATATCGAACTCACAAGAGCTTTTGGCGACATTGATATGCGTGCTGTTATTAATCAAGTAACAGATGAGTATGAGGTTTTAATAAAAGAAGCCAAAAATGTTTCTGAAAGGCAAATGCTAAAGAAAGCATTAGAAAACGACCTAAGAGATATTCGGGGTTTAAGAGATCGTGTTAGAGGCACATACGGCGCATCTAAAGATCCCCATGCAATGTCTAGCCGTTTTGTAAGAGCTATGAAATCATTTAACGTTCTTGTTGGTATGGGTGGTGCTGTTGTCAGTTCTGTTCCTGATGTTGCAAGAACTGTAATGGTTGAGGGTATAACAAATACTCATAAAAAAGGTTTAAGAAATCTTTTTGCTGCTAATAGAAACTATATAAAAGGCATGAAGCGAAGAGAGCTTCGGGCTGCTGGTGTAGCTGCTGATGCTACGTTGGGTCTTCGTGCAGCTGCGTTTTCTGATATTGGCGATTTGTTTGGTTCAAGAATGGGTTTTGAGCGTGGTCTTAACGCTACAACAAATGCCTATTTTATGTTGAACGGTCTTAATTACTGGAACCAGATGCTTAAAGAGTTTGCTGGCAATGTAACTATGCTTCGTATGACAGATGCCCTTACTACAAATTGGGCTGCTTTATCTAAAGCTGATAAAGAAAAGCTCCTTAAAAATGGCATAAATCAGCAAGACCATTACAGAATGAGTCTTCTTATAAGAAAGCATGGGAAAAAAGTTGAGGGTGAATGGATGCCTGAAACTGCTGCATGGGAAGACTCTGTAATGCGTTTAAAATTTCGTACTGCACTTAACCAGAATGTAGACAGAATTATTGTTACTCCGGGGGCTGGTGATCGTGCTTTGTGGACATCTACAGAGTTTGGATCATTAATGACACAGTTTAAGTCTTACGGACAAGGAGCTATGGTTCGTGTTCTTACATCTGGATTGCAAGAAAAAGATATAGCGTTCTGGCAAGGTGCCGCACTGATGGTAGGTATGGCTGGATTTGTTAATGAATATAAGCGTTATCAGTATGGAATTGAGGGTGAAGAAGATTTTGACACAAAGGTTTTAAACGCTGTTGATAGAAGCGGTGTTGTAGGCTGGTTTATGGACGTAAATAACGCTGTTGAAAAGCTAAGTGATCAAAAGATTGGTTTAGGTCCAATGCTTACAGACCAACCGCAATACAGGATGCCGGATGCAGCAAAAGCTGGTTCTGTATTTGGTCCTGCAATTAGTAATTTTTCTACTGGAACAAAGGTTTTGGGAGATGTTCTTAGTGGAAATGTAGACCAAAGCACATTGGATTCTGGAAGATTTATTTTACCAACAGGCAATCATCCAGCTTTAGACCCAATATATGATGGGATATTTGGACAATAATAATAATAACAATGTGAATTAACAATTGGGAGTGCGTGATGGATAAAGGGTTATTATGGCTACTATATCAATTGCGGATAATGATGCGAGAATACAACACTCCATAGGGTCTAGTGGTAATACTGCTAACTCTACAACCTTTACTATAGACTTTCCGTTTTTTGCGTTAGACGATATTAACGTAATTATAACGAATAGTTCTGGTGTTGACACAACTCTTACAAGAGGCAGCGGTGCTAATACATTTGCTGTATCTGGTACTGCTGTAGACGATGGTTTTTCTGGTGGTAACATTACTCTTGGAAGCGTTTATACTTCCTCAACAGTAACTATATTCAGAGACATTCCTGTTACACGGACAACTGACTTTGCAACGTCAGGTCCATTTAATATTGCTTCATTAAATACTGAGCTTGATCGCATTATTGCAATTGAACAAGAGTTGGAAACTGCTCTTGGAAGAACGTTAGTTCTGCCGGAATCAGATTCTACCGTCAGTCTAACCTTGCCGAATATTGATAATCGTAAAGGAAAAACTTTAGCATTTAATGCTACGACTGGTGCCGTTGAAGCTGGCCCTACAATTTCTGGTGTAACTACAGTAGGTGCTATTTCTACTGATATTGCTACGTTAGCAGACATTGAAGATGGCACAGTAGCTACAGATGCAATATCTACTTTATCAACGGTAACTTCCAATATACCTACAGTAGCTAACATTGCTTCAAGCGTTACTGCTGTCGCTAATAACAACACTGATATTTCTACTGTCGCCTCAAACATTTCTAATGTTAATGCGTTTGCTCAAGTTTATCGCAGCGGAACATCAGAGCCAACATCAAGTCTTGATGTGGGAGATTTGTTCTACAACACTAGCAGCAAGCTTTTAAAAATTTGGAGTGGAAGTGCTTGGGAGACAGGTGTTGCTGGCGTAGCTGGTCTTTTGCCTCTTACTGGCGGAACAATGACAGGCAATCTTGCTTTTTCTGGAAGCCAAACAGTAGATGGTCGTGATCTTTCTGTTGATGGTTCAAAGTTAGATAACATTGAAATTGGTGCGAATGTAACAGATGCGGCTAATGTAAATCCTCTTATTGATTCACATTTAAACACAAGCACCGCTGCAACTAATCAAGTTTTAGGTTGGAATGGCACTGACTACGATTGGGTAGTTAATGATATTGGCACTGGCGATTTAGTTGCTGCAAATAATTTATCTGACCTTGTAAGCGACTCAACAGCACGAACAAATCTAGGCGTAGCCATTGGCTCTAATGTACAAGCTCATTCTTCTGTTTTAGATGCTACTACAGCGTCATTTACCACAGCAAAAGACAGCAAGTTAACTGGCATTGAATCCGGTGCTACTGCCGATCAAACTAATGCTGAAATTAGAGCAGCAGTAGAAGCAGCTTCGGATAGCAATGTATTTACGGACGCTGACCACAGTAAACTCAATGCGATTGAGGCTTCTGCTACTGCCGACCAGACAGCCGCTGAAATTCGCACATTGGTTGAGAGTGCTACAGACAGCAACGTATTCACGGACGCTGACCATACAAAGCTTAATGGCATCGAGGCTAGTGCAAATGTAACTGACGCAGCTAACGTCACTGCCGCTGGTGCTTTAATGGATAGCGAGGTTACTAACCTTGCTCAAGTTAAAGCCTTTGACAGTGCTGCCTACGCTACGGCTGCACAAGGCACTCTAGCCACTAATGCATTGCCGAAATCCGGTGGTACAATGAGTGGTGATATCGATGGTAACGGCAACAAAGTTTTGTTTGGTAACGTCTATTCTGCATTAAGCGATTTGCCAAACGCTAGTACATACCACGGTATGTTCGCTCACGTTCACTCAACAGGAAAAGGTTACTTTGCCCACGCTGGAAACTGGATAGAGTTAGCTAATAATTCACAAATACCGACAGTTGGTGATGGCGGTTTATCCGAAATAAACTTCACATCTGCCGACCACACAAAACTAAACGGTATAGAGGCTTCTGCCACGGCTGACCAGACTGATGCTGAAATCAGGGCGGCTGTTGAAGCGGCCACTGACAGTAATGTGTTTACCGATGCTGACCATACAAAACTGAACAACTTGTCTATTACTGAATTGTATGGCGAGAATCCTTCTAGTGCCACAACACCTTCAGCCGCAGGAAATAACTCAATTGCAATTGGTAGTGGTTCAGCCACGACTGGGGCAGCGGATGGTTTGGCTATTGGAACAGGTGCTACTGCTGGCCAATACTCTACCGCTATAGGTAGGGGCTCAATTGCTGGACAAGGTGGTGTGGCTGTTGGCGCACACGATACTACTTCCAACACCTTTGCAGCACAGGCAGCTTTAGGTTCTACTGCTGTCGGGAACTCTGCAAAAGCTTTGGGTATGTTTTCTAACGCTTTTGGATTTGAGGCTACGACAGCTAGTAGTTCTGGAACATCCTTAGGTAAAAGCTATTCCAGTGGCAATAACAGTTTAGCAGCGGTAATTGGGAATAATACAAGCAGCTATGGCGCACAAGGTAGTTATGCAATTGCGATTGGCTATCTTTCAAAAGCTACCGCTACAAGCAGCATTGCGATTGGAAATAGAGTTGTAAACACAACAGCTAATCAAATTGCAATTGGTGGTGATGGTTCTGTATCTGGCACTGTAGAAACAGTTAAGATAAGTGGTAAGTACACCCTTCCTATAGCAGATGGAAGCTCTGGTCAGGTAATGACCACAAACGGTTCTGGTGTTGTTAGCTTCACTACTGTTTCTGGTGGTGGCAGTTACACTCATCCTAACCATTCTGGCGAAGTTACTAGTACTGGCGACGGTGCAACCGTAGTTGCTGATAATGTTATTGATGAAGCAAATCTAAAGGTTAGTAATTCGCCAACTAATGGATATGTATTAACTGCACAAAGTGGCAACACTGGCGGTTTAACTTGGGCTGCTGCCTCTGGTGGTGGTTCGCCTGACCTTTTTGCTGAAAACTACAATGGCTCATCAACAGCCCCCAGCGCAACCGGCACTAATTCTGTGGCGATTGGCAAAGGCAGTGTTGCGGATGCGGATGAAGCAATTGCTCTGATAGATGGTACTGCTTCATCTCAAGAAGCCTTTGCCGTGATAGGCACTGTGTACGGTTCGGCTATTCGTGGAATCGCCATAGGCGCAGGAAGTTCAGTTGGTGGTGGTGGTTTTAGCTGCAACTATGCCACTGCAATAGGCTATCAGGCTAAGTCATTTAAGACTGAATCTCTTGCAATTGGAAAAGGTTATTCTGCTGGCAATGCAAGTATGACAGCAAACATATACGACAGCGGTTCGAGTTATGGAGCTAATGCTACTAACAGTACAGCAATAGGTTACAGAGCAAAATCTACTGGGACAAAATCTTTAGCACTTTGTGGTGAAAATGCTACAGCAAGTGGCGCAAGTTCTTTTGCTGCTGGTGGTGAATATCCAACTGCGTCTGGCGCATATTCAGTAGCAATAGGCGGCTCTGTTAATACCGCATCTGGCGAAGCATCTTATGCTTTTGGAAAAAGAGCTTTAGCTGCACAAACTGGCAAATACGCTTACGGCGCATATTTGACAGGAACGGCTGGGGCTACTCAAGGCGGCATGATGATTTTAAATGCTGCTACGACTGATGCTACAGCCACGGTTTTAAGTTCAGACTCAAATGCAGCGGGTTCTACAAATCAAATTGTAGCGGCATCTGACACAGCTATAACATTTGATGGTTCAGTTACAGGCATACAAAATGGCGCACAAGCTTTTGCCTCGTTTCTTATCTCTGGTTTGTTGGTCAACGATGGAGGCACAACAACTTTGGTAAATAGCTCAACGACAGTAATTGACAATCAATCTAGTTGGGTTGTGGCCATGACAGCCGATAACACAAATAATGCGCTGGCTATTACGGTCACTGGTGAAGCAAGCCACAACATTCGCTGGGTAGCGAACATCAGAACCAGTGAAGTCACGTATTCTTAAAGGAGCAAAATAAAATGGCTATAAAAAATAACATCGCAGAGAGCGCATCAGAGTTTGGAATCAAATTCGACAACGCTTATTACAGAATTGTAACAAGTTCAATCAGTCGGCAGCGTGGGTCAGACCCTAAATTTGCAGTGATGATTGACCTGTCCGGCTACGCTAGTAGCTCACCAGGCGATGACACAAAAGAAGTGGACTTCAAAAGGTATCATGCAGATTTAACAGACGTTAATGCTGCTAGTGGAGATGCCTTTTTGGACAAGTGTTATGCTTGGGTAATGGCACAAGATGATATGTCAGGCTCGACAGCAGTTTAAAGGGAGCAGTTATGTCTCTTACAATCAATCATCAGACCAACGACATTAGCGCAACCAGTGGTTCTGTAACTATTGGTGGCTCTGCCGTTGGTGGTGGTGGTGGGCCTTATGCTCTTGTGTCTAATACAACAACAAGCAGCACTGCATCGTCTGTGATTTTTGATAACCTAAACGATGATTATATAACTTATCAGCTGGTTTTGAACTGGGTTCACGCCAGTCAGGTTTCCACTGGGCCGAACATACGTTTTTACGATGGTTCAACATTGTTGAATGGTTACGGTATTCACAGCAATGACACTTCAAATCAAACAAGCTCGACTGGTCAAACAAGTGCTTTTTTGGTTCGAGAATTAAGCGGTATTTACTTTCACGCTGTTATGGAAATCTGGGGCATAGGCTTAACAAACAAAGCTCTGCAATGGACTGGCACTTCCTTCACTAGCACTACCGCAAATCAAACTACACGTTTTGCTGGGTGGCGAGCAGGAACTTCTGGTGTAACACCTGATAAGATTGAAATTAGAGCAAATTGGAGCAGCATCCCCGCCGGAGCAAATCTGACGTTATATGGCAGAAAATCTTCATAGGAGTGTAGCATGATTAAAGTCGTAAATGGTGTTGAGACTGCTTTGAACAAAGATGAGATTGCCGCAGTCAATGCAGAATATGACGCACTACAAGATTTTTTAATCCGTAGTCAAAGAGACTCTTTGTTGCAGGCGTCAGACGTTTTTGCATTATCTGACAGAATTACAGATGAAATGATTACCTATCGGCAATCTTTACGTGACGTACCAGCACAAGACGGCTTTCCGTCAAGCGTAAACTGGCCGACTAAGCCGGAATAGTCACATGAAAAAACTGACAGTCAATGATGTTCAAAATCAGATCGATACCCATGAGGCTGTCTGCGCTGAGAGGTGGACAGAGACAATTACTCGTATCAAGCGGATCGAACATATCATGATTGGGACCGCAGCCACTACAATTTTGCTGCTTTTAAATGTAGTAATGCGAGGCTGATATGGTTGTTGCTGAGGTGCTTACTGGCATTGCTCTAGTTCAATCATCTGTAAAATTTATAAAGGAGAATATTAGCACTGTTCAAGACATCGGGCAGATAGCGAGCCAAATAGATGATTTGTTTCGGGGCGAAAAAGAAACCCAACAAGCCAGAGCTAAAAAATCTGGTGGTAGTGGTTTAGGTGATCAGCTTGGCGTCGACAACGTAGCCAAAGAAATTATTGATGCACGCCTAGCTGCCGAACAATTAGCAGAAGTAGCAAATCTCGTTGATTTGCGTTTTGGACACGGAACTTGGGCTACGATTTTAGCTGAGAGAGCTAGACGTATTCAGGAGCAACGAGAAATTGCTGCTCAAGCTAAACGGAAAAAGATTAAAGAAGCTCAAGAGTTTGAAGAAAACATGAAACAGGTTTTGATTGCTGGGTGCATCTTGGGGGCAACAATTGGTCTGTTTATTTTACTTTTTGTGATGGTTTTATGATTTCTGTAGAACAGTTTTTAGCTTGGAAGATATTGCCTCGCTGTATGATGCTTGCATCTACCGTTATGTCATGGCGGTGTGCTGAATGGTTTATGGAACTAGATGCTCCAACTGCATCACAGTCAGCTTTTGTATCTGTTGTTATGGGCGTTATGACCGGTGTGTTTGGGATTTGGATGGGCCATGAGCATAAGGGAGAAACAAAGTGATACAAGCATTGATAGGCCCTATTGCTAACTTGGCCGGCACTTGGCTTGAAGGCAAGGTCGAAACTAAAAAAGCTGAGACTGGGGCAAAGGTTGCTAAAGCCAAAGCTGAAGCAGTGATAATGCAGAAGAAAGCTACCGGAGAGATTGATTGGGATCTCAAGATGGCTGATGCATCTGTATCAAGCTGGAAAGACGAGTGGCTTACAATTTTGTTTTCAGTTCCATTGATACTGGCGTTTTGTGGCGAATGGGGAAGGCAGATTGTTACTGATGGTTTTACAGCTTTAAACGCTATGCCGGAATACTATCGATACACTCTTGGTATCATTGTAAGTGCAAGTTTTGGAACACGAGCAGCAACTAAATTTTTTGGAAAAAATAAATGAACATACAAAAATTAAGAGAAGAACTTGAGGCTGACGAGGGGATCAAGTATGTCACTTACAAATGTAGTGCAGATAAGCTTACTTTTGGCGTTGGTCACATGGTCCTTGAATCTGACCCAGAATATAACCAGCCAGTCGGAACGGTTGTCTCAGCAGATAGAGTTACAGAGTGTTTTGATAGAGACATTGAGTCAGTCATTGAAGACTGTAAAAGATTGTATTCACAGTTCAACAGTTTGCCTGAAGACTGTAAATTAATCATAGCCAATATGATGTTTAACCTCGGTTTACCAACTTTGTCTAAATTCAAAAACATGAAGAAACATGTAGATGAAGAAGACTGGGAACTAGCAGCATCTGAGATGGAAAATTCTAAGTGGGCTAGGCAACTTCCAAATCGGTCTTCAAGGCTGATAGAACGAATGAGGCTTTTAGCGATTCCCTTTTAGCTTTTCGTTCGTTTATTCTTATTATAGATTCTCTATCTCTAGTAGTGGGCTGATTAGCAGCCAATGATGCTGATGACATTTGGTGTGTGTATGTTGCTGGACGATATATTGCACCGTGGTTATCGTAATTAATTGCTTCTGGATCATCTTCAAACATTAGTTACTCCGTAAAATAGTGTGGCCTATAATCTTCCATGCCAGGATTGAAACGAACTAAAACTGTAACATCATGTCTGTCGCCCACCCATTTCACATCTCTAATTAATTCTTCGATAGAAGTTTTTGGGGCTGTGTCGTCTCCGTATTCGTCGGAGCCAAGAAGTAAACCAATGCCAGCCAAAGGCGTTGGATAATTTTTGTGAATCCAGAAATGTTGATTTTCAACATATAGACCTTCATCATCGATGTAAGCCCCATCACCGTTTTCATAAACTCTAGCGATGTCAAAAGTGTTTGCATTAATGTGATCATAAATTTGTTTATAGTCGCCATTGAATTCTACCTCGGTAATTTCTTTGTTAATTGGGTCAATACGAAGGGCTTGCATGTGAATGGTTCCTTATAATTTGTCTTGTTAGGTTTGGTTAATTGCACTCCCTGCAATTCCCCCTGATACCTCCCTGTCGGGGGGCTTTTTATTTTGTGTCTATTTTGTGCGTTTTATTTGGTTATCTATTGCAGCATAATGTAATTCATGCTTAGATATCTAGTCACTAGCCAGACTCGGCAGTGGTGGGGGTAAAGGCCGGAGATCCTTGGTGATAGGGGTTTTCCGGCTTTTATTTATGGAGAAAGTTTGGAGCGGGTGAAGGGATTCGAACCCTCGACCCCAACCTTGGCAAGGTTCTTACCTCCACAGCTAAGTCATTGTATTTGTTATACGGATATCTAGGCATTGGCTTTTTGTGTCTGTTTTGTGTCTTTTATCCAAACTCAGGATGGCTCGGCTGCTCGTCCTGTTTTTGATTCCAGCACTCACATTCGCCGTTAGTTACTTCGTCATAACCGCAATTAATCTCACAGTCTACTACAAGAGATATTGCTTGTTTCATGGCCTGTTCAAATTCTGGTGTAGGCCCACTAATAATAATTTTTGGCATATTTTGCTCCATTTTGGGGGGTAGGATCATACACAGGCATGTCTTAGAGCGAGTCCTGAGTCATTCTAGAGGGACGTTTTCCTCCCCACCACTGTTGAGATGGTTAATCTAGCCTGTTTATAGCGTTTGCTAGTCCATCTGGGTTAAGGCGAACATAATGCTCGACCGAGCTGCTGCTGCGCCAACCACCTAAAGCCATTAGCTCATAGGTGTTAGCCCCTTTGAGTGCCATATTGCTGGCCCAATGTGATCGCCAGTTATGCACTTTGAAATTGGTAATCCCTGCTTCTTTAAGAGCAGTTCCGTGAGCAGTTTTAATTGGTGAGCCGTTTGGTTTATGGATATAGCAGTAAGGGACTCCCATTTGAGTGACAAATAGGTGGCCTTTCCGTTCTCTATTAATGCTCCTGAGAATTTCAAACACCCTTGGGTGCATAGGGACGCTTCTAAAATCACCGTTTTTAGTTTCCCAGATGTTGATTCTCCGTTTATCCATATCGAGGTCGGCCCATTGAAGACGTAGGGCTTCTCCAACTCGGCAGCCTTGGAAACACAATGTATGAATGAGGGGTCGTAGAAGGGGGCTGTAAGCATTTAAAAGTAATTCCTGTTCTTCAAAACTAAGATACCTCGGCTTAGATGTTGGCACTTTGCGAGAAGGGATCTTGTTAATGTGTTGAAGCGGAGTGTTATATTTGGCGTGGTTTAGGATCGAACAAAGGCTAGACCTGTATCTATTTACAGTGCTGGCTTTGGCTTTGGGTATTTCGTTTGTAACAAAATCAGAAAATGAAGAACCTGTTATTCCTGATAGATATTGTTTGGCAAAAAAATCGTTGAGCAGCCCTATTCTTTGTGCGTCATTTTCGTGGATAGATTGCTTTTCGTTAATGTAAGCCAAAGATGCTTCATAAAAAGTAATGTCTGATATACCGTCTACATGGTTCTTTAACTGTTCTAGCTTGTGATTCAGGTATGCTTCTGCATCTTTTTTGCTAGAAGTTCCTGTAGATTCCCTAACTTTGATTGATCCTTTGGGCGTTGTGAATGTGCCATTAACATGCCAGTATTCACCTCGTTTTTTAAGCTTGAGCATTGCTTTATCCTCCCTAAGTAATCAGTCATGCAGCTTTCGCTGACAAGTATTGATTGACCAAAAGGATAGAACTCAATTCCATATTTTTGAAACTGTCTTTTTATTGTACGCCTAGAGTTTGGCGTTTGCTCCTGACCAAGATAATCAAGAGCATTTATCAGTTTCGGCAACGTCCCTTTTGCCAACATAACACTCCACACAATGTAGTATTCCATTGCCATAGACAACAAAGTAAGGTGTGTAGTTGTTACACGCCTCACAATGTTGTGACTGGCCTATGCGGTCTTGCTTATGCCGCTTGTTTTTCTTGCGCTGCAATGCGTGATCTAGCGTTGGTAAATGAGCGTTTGATCTCTGCAACCTCTGACTTGTTAAGCCGTTTCATAAGGTCTGCATTTGACTTGTAGATTGCGTCACAATCATCTGTTGTCTGAGCAGCCGCAAGGTTGTTGATGACTTTGTTTAGGTCTTCACCATGCTCACCCATGACAGGTAGATCTTCACCGGCATAGATCGACAAACCTAGACCGTGGAAGGCAAGCGTTTTGACAAGGCAACGTTGTAGTGCTGTGTTGACCTCGAAGGCATTAGGGTGCTGGATTGCCTGATTACGGTTGTCAGTAACAGGGAATGTCTCTGACAATGTGTGACCACCAATAGTTACTGATGTCTGAACAAAGGTGTAGCCCTTAGTGTCACGCATAAATGGTAACGGATTGTTCTGGTTGTCAGTAAACACATGCTTCTCGAAGGTAGCATCTGGATAGTTTTGCTTTACCAAAGCCCATGCCCATGCCCATGAGACATAGCTGAACTTGCCCTTTTTCTCGATGTGGTCTGAGCAGTCTACGTCTGCTAGAGTTTGGTACACTGATTTTTTATTATCCTGTGCCATATTTTAGAGTCTCCATTTCTGTTCTTGGATTTTGTTCAACGTGATATTTCACAATCAATTCCAGCGTTTGTTTTGTGGACAAAGTGCAGCCCAACTGTTTAGTCAGGTTGTCTCTGATTGATTGAATGTTGTTATATGTTTCAATAGTGGCATTGATGTTTTTGAAACGTATTGCTGGTTCAGTCATCTTTGGCTTCCTTTGGTGCAATATGCTTGAGAGTTAGTGTGTTAGATTTAGATCTAGTCACACGAATAGTATGACCCTCCCAATTGCCTCCCATGTCGTAGTCCATCTGCTTGCATTTCTCAGGCAGCAGATCCTTGAAGTCAGACTTGGATAGACCGGCTTCGTCTTGGGCTTTTTTAGCCTCTATTATCGTTTGTGCTTTGATGTTGAGTTGTGACAGCGTGTCATCATCAAGATTCATATGCTTGACGTTGGTGACATACATGTCTGACCAGATGGGTGGCAGCATGAACTCCATGTCATCTGGCTTGTTGTCATTGATAAGCCAGTCATAGAACTTGGCAGCTTGTATTTTGTACTGTGAGATCCATTCATCATCACGCTTGATTTGGCGCCATTCTAGTCTTGCTCTGAGGCCAAAGAACACAGGCATCCAACAGAACTTAGTCTTGGTTACAAGCATGTGGTGCTGGCATTGAGGGGCGTACAGATCGCCAAGCTCATCCATAGTCATGTAGCCCCAATGAGTTTTGGCTTCGATGACATGCCCTGATGATGCCATAGCGTCTGTAGTTGAATGAAAATAACCATTGTCAAACTCGATACCATGACCACTGACATTGATTTTTGCAGCTTCAGAGAACTTGTCGATGACAAAGCCTTCCATGTAGTTGCCAGCATCGATACGCATACGAGCAGCCTTGTCGAATTCGATAGGCTTACCGTCACGTTTTTGCGTGATGAGATCTTCCCATGCATAAACATCAGACTCGTAAATAATTTTAGCATCTGATGAACCGATATATGTTCTGCGGGCTTCAAGCTGCTTTGCTGTTAATGACATGTGGCGTCTCCAAATAAGGGATTGAATCGTCAATAGGCTCTTGCTGACATCTTTCGTTGTGCAACTGCCAGCTAGTCGCACTTACATCTATGAATTTGGCTTTTTTGAATTCACTGTTTTTGCCAAACTCCTGAACTAGATTTGCAAACTCGTCTGCTTTACCTTCTTGCAGCATCGGGGCTATTTCTTTGGCTAACCATTCAAAGTGCTGCTTTGTTAATCTAGGCATTAAAATCTCCCTTTGACTAGATATCTAGGCATACATAGCAAAAAATATATCTATTTATGTCGGGTCATAGATACAACTTTTCCAAGTACATCAACAATTGCTATGTCCAATGTTTCGTATTTTTTACTAGATCTTGCGATCAGAAGGTGTTGTTGCAGTTCATATATTGCTATTGAATTTTTTGTTTTTATAAGCAATTCATCACCAGATTTGTAATCTTCATCTGGATCAATGTGAACCATGTCACCTTTTCTGTAGCCAGCCATATCCATCGTGTCCCAAGAGACTGGAATGGCGTAAGCATTTGGACCAAACTCTCCAAACGCATTTGTCGTTTGTTTTGTCACCACTAAAATCCCCTTTTTCACACCCATTATTTGCAAAATAACTGGCTTAATTTTCATTGAGTCGTCTAGCGGATTCAGATCGGGAAAAGTACCGGATACACTAGATAACTTGCTTATGACTGTTGCAGATAAGACCCATGGTTTTTCTTTAATAAACCTTTGCAGGGTTGAAGGAGCAACGTTTGATTTCATGGCCCACTCACGAGCAGACCATCCGTTTTGGTTAAGAGTATTAACAACCCAACCGTGTATAATTTCTAAAGGCGCTTCTTTTGGCATTTTGCACTCCCCAAAAGCCATTTTTAATAATAACCGTTATATACGTGAACAAACGACTTGTTGGTCCTGTTGGTTGGTCACACCATTTTGTAGCAGTCTTAGGATTAGGTCCGGAAATAATCCCAGTCTGTAATTTTCGACCTCTTATTGCATCATTTATCATTTTTTCCTACCTTATAAATATAGTTTTTATTTATTTATTATACTATCACAAAATTATATATCTAAGTACATATAAATAAATATATTTGACAATAACTAGATATCTAGGCATGGTCAAGTCATGAATAGTGATTTGACATTTGCTGAAAGTCTCATTGAGCAGTTTCGGAAGCGGAGATATGAACTTGGCGTTTCCCAACCTGTTATTGATGAGAAAATAGGCGTTGCACCTGGGCTTGTTGCTAAGTGGGAAACTGGTAACAGGAAGCCAACAGCGTTTAATTTGCATTGTTGGGCTGAAGCCTTGGGATGCAAAATTAAATTAGAGGTGCAAAATGAAGATATGCGGTATTGATCCGGGTCTATCCGGTGGCATTGCCTTTATAGCTGGCGATTTTATCAGTTCAGAGCGTGTCCCTGTTCTTACAATTCCAAAAGGCAAAACAGTAAAGCGGTTTTTGGATGCTTGGAGCATAATGCGTATGCTTGATGAGCAAGATCCAGACCATGTATTTATAGAGAAGCAGCAAGCTATGCCCAAACAGGGATTGTCTAGTACGTTTGCTACTGGCTTTGGTTATGGCATTTACATAGGGCTGCTTGTGGCATCAAGAGTGCCATACACAGAAATCAGCCCTGTCAAATGGAAGAAAGATCTGCAAGTTCCATCTGACAAGGATGCAGCACGAAAACGTGCAAGTGAAATACTCCCCCAAGCTAGTGAGCTTTGGCAACTCAAGAAAGATGATGGGTTAGCCGAAGCTGCACTTATAGCTTATTGGGGTATTACCAGATCAGGTGAGACTAGCCATTAAGCAGCCGCCTGATCCTGTTTGGCAACCCATTCAGCAAATGGATTGAAGTCAGCTTTTTCGTTAAGCTGTTTGACGATTGCATTAATAAGATCACGTTTCTTTGGGTTAACCTTACCAACAGATTTGATGCCAAGTGACTCATACAATTCCTCGACCTGATCAATCTTGTATTTGTTAAGCCACGTTGCGTCTGGCTTGAACCAGTTGATGCAGTTAGCTGGCTCTAGTCCAGTAATGTCGATGAATTCTTTTTCTTGAGCCTGATGTTTGGTGATAGACTCAAGAAGAAATGCAAACTTTAGTTTGGTTCTGTCTGCCTTTGACATGTGCATAACGAATTGAGTTGAGCTTAAACCAGATGTTTCGTTATCTAATTTGTATTTGTCCTGCCACTCTTTGATGTACAAAGCTGATGGCGTTGGGGTCAGGTTTTCAGGTTCATCAGCAGTTGGGAAAGCGTTCTGGTTGTCAATGCTAACAGATCCAATGATGTTATCGCCAAACTGAGCATAGCCACCAACACGTCTGGCAAGAAGCATGGCATCTGACATCTTGTCAAGAAAGTCGTCGTCTGATTTTTCAAACAACATAGACCTGACATGATCTAGGTAATAACCATCAAGTAATGATTTCTGAGGCTTTGAGTAATCAGTGGGCGTAAGAGTCGGTGCTTCTATCTCACCAGACTCAATAGCATCCTTTTCTAACTGACGCTCAAGATCTCTGGATATGTATTGTGTGTCAATGTGCAGTGAGTAGTTGTGTGTTGTATAGCGTACAATTGCTGTACGATCTTCTATGCGCTGGTCATCGCTGCAAGACTGCAAATGATTACATTCTGGTGAATCCCAAGTAAATGAATCCTTGAGATAAATAACATCTGCAAACCCTTGTTGTCTTAACTCCTCGCATTTGGCTTCAATGAAACTATTTTGCAAAGCTTCAAATGGCTCAATATTTGTGATGTATGCCTCATCGCCAAACATGTCTTGTTCGATGCCAAGGTTTTCTTCCAGACCCTTTAGATCAAACATGGCTGCTGAAATAGGTATCTTAGAGTTTGTCATTGCACGTTTAACACCATCAGGATGAAAGCGTTGGTCCTGACGTTCTGCTAGATAATCGTCCTGTTGTTTATGTGTGCCAAGAGTCAAAGCCATAGCTACACCAAGATTGAAGTCACAGTTGCGGAACATTTGTTTGGCTAACGATGAAAGCTCTGACAATGCCACACGCTGTCCAACCCATTTTGTTGTCTGACCAAATCGTGCAGCAACAGAGTCAAAGTCTTCTTCCCCACCACTGCATAGTTTGGTGATGACGTCACACTGATCTAGTGGGTGCATGTCTTCACGCATCATATTAGCGTGTAAACCAATCTCCTGATCATTGTCATTGATCTGCATACAAGCAATCTTTTCGGCAGAGCTTTTGCCATGTATTTTTTGCAATGCTTGGAGGCGGCGATTACCGTCAATGACGTTGTAACCAGAGCCGTTTTTCATAACGACAAGATTGTGCAGCATGCCTTGTGATTGTATTGAGGCGACAAGTGCGTTCAAAGAATCAGATGATGCTTTGACCTGACGTACATTTTGTTTGGCGGGCTTTAGTTGATTAAGTGGTATTTGTAACATATAATTCTCCAGTTGGGGGGAGGTGCTAGAAGTTCAACGCTCCGGCACCTCCTTTCACACGATTAAGCAGCTAGTTTTTTAACAGCTTCCTTCTCTGCTTTTTTAAGCCATGCAGTTTTGGCTTTTAGTGGTTTTTCTGAAGCGATAGAAATATCAACAACATCAAGTTCTTCCCAGTAATGCTCATGAGCATACTCACCAGTGCCTTGTACAAGTGACTGGTCTGGAAATTTAGTAGCAATCTTTTCAATAGTGATGCCACCAGAGGCAACAGCAGCTATAAAAGCGGCTAAAAAAGCCTCATGCGCTTCATCAGACTCGATAACGTATCGTTCTGAACAGTTATCGTTTAGTTTAATACTTGTACGCATTTAGTCCTCCATGATTTTGTCAGTTATGTATTTTGAGGCGAAGGCAACGCCAATCCATAGCGGTGCGCCTAGTACAGAAACTAACAGGGTGGGATTGATGCCAATGCCGACAAGCATTAGCAGCATTGTAAATGATAGGCATAGGTGAACAGTGACAAACCAGCCGATCCAGCGGGTTTTGTCGTTGATAAAGTTAAGCTGCCTGATTCGATTGATCATCTTTGTCATAGTCCTTGTTGATTTGAGGCGGTGGGCCGTATTTTGCGGTGTAACAGGGTTCACACATTTCTGAACAAACCTCTGTTGGCTCAAGGGGATCTCGGTCGTAATACCAGCCTGATCCGTCACATTTGCAGATCATGCGTGAAGTATCCCTTCTCTGATCATGTCTTGGCAGCGGCGTCCAAACCAACCTTGGAGGCGGTAGGCCATGCCGCTGTCATGTAGGTACTGCCATGCGGCAATAAACTCGTCTTCGCTTTTGGCTTCTTCTATGCCTTCTGCTATGAAGACTGCTATTCCGGGGGTGAAAGTAAAATCTGTTTGAGTCTGCATACTAGCCTCCTCAGAAGTGGTGGGGGATGGAGAGACAAAAAACCACCCCCCTATCCGTTACTAGAACGGAATGTCGTCATCTGTTTTTGCTGCTACAACAGGTGCAGAGGCAGGGCCATCATCATCTGACTTCTTGCCAACCAGCTTGAACAAGGCTTGAGGCCCAGCTAGTTTGATTTTGAATGAACGCTGAGTCTGACCGTCTTTCTCGTAGGTTTCCTGAACTGGAACGCCTTCGATGTAGACCATCTGACCAGCATTGAGGTACTTCTCGATAACACCTGATACGAGGCCACCATTTTTGCCATCCCATGCTTCGATGCGATACCAACTGGTGTTTTCTACCTTGTCACCAGCCTTGTTGGTGTAGTTGTCGTTGACTGCAACAGAGAAGTTGGCGACCTTTACGCCGTTAACGTCTTTGATCTCTGGTGCTTGACCAACATTGCCTGATACAGTGATTTTTTGAATATTCATGGTATTGTTTTCCTAACTAACGTTACGTTTTTGATAATCTGACTGAATAGCCAGACACTTAGAAAACCATTGGCTTCCTAATTCTGAAATTCACAAAGTTGTGTGAAGGTTGGGGGTGAGTCTATTCGTAGCTTTCTGGATGAGGCTGTATTTTACCTCTGTAATGCGGATTTCTGTACCAGACATCTCTGTCTGATAGTATCCAGCATCTTTCTGTGTCTACGGAACCTTTTTCGTAAACATAAAAATGTTCTTCGTCACATATCATTTCTGATTGGGTTTTCATCGTAACCTCCAATAAAAGGTTGTAGGGATCACGTTACCTGCCCTACAGTGACAGCACTGACGACCTTGTTGCAACTGACGGTGGCTGTCTCTATGAGGATGATCTAGTAGGAACGTTGAGGCCAGATCATCTTCAATCTATTGATATGTTGCATGGTGTGCTGCTGTTGGAGGCACGTTTACCCATTGCCATTTGAAACCATTTCTTTGTGGCTTTTTGCAACCGATTAGCTTTTTCATGCAGAACAGAGCGATTGATATAATACTTCCGGCTATGACTGCTGCCATCATTCCTGCGAACGTTCCGGCAAACATCACGATAAGAAGAATACTTGCTCCAATGTCTACAAACACGTCGAACGCCAGCACTTTTTTGATATCCAGTTTGAACAGCATGAACAATACGCCGATTGCTGATGCCACTCCTGCAAGTATGTAAAAAATCATTGAGGTGTCCCCCCATAGTAAAAATTTCTGTGGATTTTCCGAAAAAAGATTTGCCTTTTCGTGTGTATAATTTCTTTGACCTAATAATCTTTGGCTTTATTGATCTTAACCAAGATACATAGGGGTTACGTTTAGACGATTTTGTTTGAGGCTTTGTCTTACGCTTTTTCATAACATGCTCCTGTTGAGGCGATGAAAGGGCGAGGTGGATTGAACAAAAAAGAAGGAAGGGGACTAGCCCCTCCCTATATGTAGCTACTTTTCGTCATCCGGTAACTCGACGTAACCTGATCCCGACATCAGTGACATTGCGTAGTCAGGATCGTTCTTGTACATGTCAAGCGTGACCTTTCTACGTTTTTGCATACGCTGCACACGAGGTAGATCTTTGAGTTGCGTGTACTTGCCTCCGTTGAAGGAGAAACCAGCGTTGCTGATAATCTTAGGTCTGACCTGATTAAGCGTAACCTTGAACGCTTCGTTGAGCGTCCAATACTGTCTGCGTAGACGGTCAAGCTTTTCTTGCAGATCGTCCTGAACATTCTGTGTGATCTCGATGCCAGCGTCAGCACGATATGCTGCACGAACATCGTTCTTCATGTCTGATGCCTGACTCTGTACGTTGTCCCGCATCTTCTCAAACATGCGAGGTAGCTGGTCGGCTAGTTTGGCAAGGATAATAACGTCCTCGCCATCGTCAAACATGTCAGCGACCTTGATAAGACGCTTGGCTAGCTCGTCACACCATGCCTTGTGTTTGTCTTTCATAGGTAACTGATCCTGAAACAGTGTAGCTGCGATATGATCTAGCTGCTCTGTAGTAAAATCATCTGGACCAGCCTGATGATTTATTACCAATTCTTCTTGTGTAGATATTGTAGTCATTTCAACGCTCCTTATGATGAAAGGGGATGACCCTATGATCACCCCCTAATACTTGGCTTATAAATCGTTGCAATCGTGAAGACGCATCAGATCTATCTCGGCGCTTGCAATTGCCTCCGATAACAAATCGAGGGATTGCTGGTTATCTGTAGTTTCCTCAAGATCGTGAAGATGTTGAAGAAAATCTAATGCTTGGTTTAATACTTTATCCATGTCAGCCTCCTATTGCTGGTATGCAGTTCTCATCTGCACAAGTTCTACAAGACGATTATCGTCGCCAGACTCTAATGCCATATCGATGTCGTCATTGATGATTGAAATTAGATCTCCAAAATTGTCATCAAGTGCCTTGGCTGTGCGCCTAGACATTTCCTCTGTATCCTTGTGAAATTTGATGAAAGGTGATTCGAATAGTTCCAGTTGCTTACGCATGGTTCAACGCTCCATTGTAGAAGTTAAGGTAAACACGCACACAGGATTCTCTGCGACGTTCTTACCGCCCTCCACACAATGAAAGTCGATAGTCAAGTCCAGCAGGGGTGACCACTTGGGAATCCCCTTGTCAAAATGGATTTTCGATAAAAAAACATGTCACTCGTAAGAGTGACTTAATAATAATAAATTCGGATTTTGATGCGGACTTTACTTTCGACGTTTGCCGAGCAATTCATTGTGTATCCTGCAAGGATAATGGAACGACGTAGGGCCAATCATGTGTGTGTGTGCTCAACTCACAATCTGATGACTCGACAGCTGTGCCTACTACCAGGCACTTGTCTGTCAATGCCCGACCAAGGGCATCAAGCGTGATTAAACGACGCAACGTTTATTACATCCAACTTTAACAAGTTGGTCCCTCTGAAAGAGTGCCATCTGCAAAGATATTGCGAAGCAAATCAAATGCTTGCGTAATGTGAATGGACACTAATAAGTGGGGTATATGTATACTACGCCAAGGAGCCAACGAAAGCAGACGTACATGAAACAAGCAAACAGACAACAGCAAGAGAAGTACACAGGCGGTATTGTACCAGTTGATGACATCAACAAAGAAGCCAAAACCCTCAGAGAAATACACGGTAAGATAACAGATGCACAGGCTGATCTGGTGCATGCAATCTTGCATGATGGTTGCAACCCGACAACTGCTGCTGAACGTCTGGGTAGGAATAAAGCATGGGCGTATAATACGCTGAACAAACAACATGTTATCGAATACAGACAACAGATAGCTATGCAGACATTGGGATGGGACGCCACACAAGCGATGGCGACTATGAGATCATTGCTTACAGATAAGAGTTCGTACGTAAGGCTTGAAGCTGCCAAGGATATGTTAGATCGATCAGGTTTTAAGGTAGATGGGCCTAGTGTTCCCTCTACTGCGGTACAGATTAATTTCAATGTTTAATAGGGGTCCCATGTCCGTAACGCTCCTGTGAGAGAGGGGCTTAGAATTACGGCGATGGACTCCCTAAAGGGTAAACCACACACACGACAGACCAAAAAGAAGTAAACCCAAATTATATTTTTTTTCTCAGGAGTGATTTATGGGACGCTTACCAAAGAAGATTTTTAACGCTATGGTTGATAAGCCATTAAGATTTGTTGGCAAGACGGTCGATAAAGTCACTGAGGAGGTATCTGATACAGTAATGGGTACTGATAAGACTGATCGTAAACCTAAGAATGTACCCACGGTTTCAAAAGCTCCAGAGCCTAGTAAAGTTGAGACACAAACATCTCCTTCTCTTAAGTATGCTCAAGGTGGTTTATCTGCTGCTGAACAGCGTAAGCTTATGGAGAAAAACAAGGCGTTTAAGCAGACACAGATATGAACCTTAACTACAAGCCCCCTGGTCCTGTAGCTAGGGAGTTTATGAAAGACGAGTCATTTGTCCGTGGTATTCGTGGTCCTGTCGGATCTGGGAAGTCTGTTACTTGCTGTATGGAGATTATGCGTAAAGCTACCATGCAGAAGCCCAATGATCAGGGTGTACGTAGAACCAGATGGGCAGTTATCCGTAATACGAATCCTCAGTTAAAGACGACAACAATCAAGACATGGCGAGACTGGTTTAGTGACGAGCTTGGTCGGTTTCACTGGTCACCTCCTTATACACATCATGTACGGTTTGCGCTGCCTGACAATTCTGTTGTTGAGGTTGAGGTTATTTTTTTGGCTTTGGATCGTCAGGAAGACGTAAAGAAGCTGTTATCTCTTGAGTTGACTGGTGTGTGGATAAATGAGGCAAGGGAAATCAGTAAGTCTATTGTTGATGCTTGTACTATGCGTGTTGGTCGTTTCCCATCGATGAGGGATGGTGGTCCTAGTTGGTATGGTGTGATTATGGATACGAACGCACCAGACGAGGTTCATTGGTGGGGCATTATGGCTGGTGAGGTTCCCACTCCTGAGTATCTAACATCTGACGAACGAATGTTGATGGTTAAGCCTGATGACTGGAAGTTCTTCAAGCAAGCCGGTGCTATGTTTGAGAAAAAGGATGAGCAAGGCAATCTGACTGGTTATGAGCCCAACATGTCATCTGAGAACAGAGATAATCTGCAAGTTGATTACTACAACAAGATTATTTTAGGTAAAGGCCCGCAATGGGTTCGTGTTTATGTCTTGAATGAGTATCAGGCATTGATGGATGGCAAGCCTGTTTATCCTACATTCAGGAAGGATACGCATGTTGCCAGAGATCCAATAGAACCATCAGATCAGTTTGATGTGATTGTTGGTATTGATTTTGGCAGATCGCCTAGTGCTGTGTTTTGTCAGCAGTTACATTCTGGCAGATGGACAATCTTCCATGAGGTTGTCATGCAGGATATGGGTGCTGCTCGTTTTGCCGACAGTCTAAAGCGTGAGATAGCTAAGAATAGCTGGGAAAAGCTGACAATGAAGTTTGTTGGTGATCCGGCTGGCAATCAGATGGCACAGACATCAGAGCATACACCTTTTATGATCTTGAGGGCTGCTGGTATTATGGCGTATCCGGCATCAAGCAATGACATTTTTGTTCGTGTGGAGGCTGTTGAAGGCGGTTTGAACAGAATGGTTGACGGCAACCCTGCTGTATTGGTTAGCCCCACATGTACTAATCTAATATCTGGCTTTGAGGGTGGTTATCAGTTCAAGCGTCAGTTTTATATGGGTACAGAGAAATATGAGGAAAAGCCTAACAAGAACAGGTTTTCTCATGTGCATGATGCGTTGCAGTACGCTTTCTTAGGGGGCGGTGAGGGACGCCGTGTTTTCTTTGGCAACCAGAAAGTTACCCGCCCCACCACTGTAGAGAGGGCTAGTAACCCTTTTCAGCGCATGAAGGCGAGAAACCGTAACCGTAACGGTGTCAGAGCGTTATGAACTGGATCATTTGTTTCTGTAAGAGCGATAATGTTGGGCCTTGGAGGTTTTTTACATCCCATAGACCTGATTATTCTCACGTATTTGCTGTCAGGTACGACATTTACACCCAAACATGGATCAGATTGGACTTTGCGTCTGAAAAATTTTATTGCGATGTAGTTAAAGACGAAGATGCAACCGAATTAGTGGCTGCTCTTAAGGAATACTGTACTTGTCTTGAGTATGAAGCCCAAGAAAACCTCACTTACACCCCTGTTGGCTTTTATTGCGTGAGTTTTATCAAGCATTTGCTTGGCATACGGCAGTTTTGGCTCGTAACGCCCTATCAATTGCATTGTGAATTGTTGAAACGTGGCGCAACCCCCATTTTTGAGCGTGAAATCAAGGAGAATTGTGATGGGAAGTTTCTTCAAAGCACCCAAGCCGCCTAGAGAAAGCCAAGAAAGCATTGATGCTAGAAATGCTGAAAAGGCAAGGCTTGATAAACAACAAGCTGATTTAGATGCAATTGGTGCTGATCAGGATAGAAAACGTAAATCTAACATGATTGGTATGGCTTCTTTGCAAGATGAAAGTCTTGGTGGCTACACAGGTTTTAAAAAGAAGAAAATGGGTACAGCGATAACAGGTGCTTAAATGAGAGATGAATCTGGCGGTGATGCAAGCCCTGCTGTATCGGGTAGACCTAGTGGTAGTGATGCAGATTTTAAGAAGGTTATGGATCGTTATAAAAAGGCCAAAGGTAGATGGTCTTCATGGTCTGACATATGGGAGGAGATATACGATTATGTATTGCCTCACAGAGAGTCATTTTTTCAAGAGTCACCAGCCGCTAGGCGTACCGAGAATATCTATGATGAGACTGCCGTAACAGGACTGCCGAAGTTTGCGTCCAGATTACAGCTTGGTTTCTTTCCTCCTAATGGTCGTGCTTTTAAACTGGCCCCCGGCCCTGACTTTCCCAAAGAAGCAATCACAAAGCAGTTGATTGAAGAACTGGATGAAATAACTGAAGTCATACACGAAGGATTGCGTAACTCTAACTTTAATGCAGAGTTTCACGAAGGCCTTCAGGATCTTGGCATAGGCACAATGAATATGCTCGTTGAGAGTGGTAGATTTGTTGGCGATCTGCATTTCACTGCTGTTCCTCCCACCAGTGTTGCAGTGCTGCCGGGGCATATGGACATGGTTTCCAACTGGTTCCGTTGGAATGATACATGTGACATTACTGAAGTTAAGCATATGTACCCCTATGCCAAGTACACACAGCAAATGGCAGACATACAAAAGCGTGATCCAAGACGTAAGACCAAGATCATCGAAGCCACAATGTACGACAGTGATGACAGATTTAAGGATGAGTACACTTACTATCTAATATCAGAGACAGACAAAGCTATTCTGCATACATCCAAGATGGTTGGTCGTGGTTCTGTTCCATGGATAACAACACGATGGTCTAAATCTGGTTATGAGGTATGGGGTCGTGGTCCGATACTCCAAGCCATGCCAGCAATCAAGACATTGAATCTGACAGTGCAGCTTATTCTTGAAAACGCTGAAATGGCGATAGCTGGATCATATGTCTATGATGATGATGGTGTATTTAATCCTGACAACGTAACGATACAGCCAGGGACATTTATTCCTAGAAGCCCCGGCTCGACAATAGACACCCTTCAATCACCAGCACGTTTTGATGTCGGACAGTTAATTCTGGAAGACATGCGTAGAAACGTGAGAAAGGCATTGTTCATTGATGAGCTTGATACTCGCCCGAATGCTAAGACACCATTATCCGCAACCGAAGTCTCGGAAAGGCTGGCTGATGTTGCTAGAGACATGGGTGCTGTGGCTGGCAGGATGCAGAAAGAATTCCTGCAACCGCTTGTCGAGCGTATTATCAATATTTATACGCAGCAAGGTTTGCTCGAACTGCCCAAGGTTGATGGGCGGGAGTTAAAGGTTGTTGCTGTATCTCCTCTTTTAAGAGCGCAAGACCAGCAAGATGTTTCAGACTTTATGCGTTTCCAGCAATCAATAGCACAGACATTTGGCCCTGAGTTTGGCCCTGCCCTTTATCAGCAAGAAGCTACAATCAAATTCTTGGCTGAAAAGTTTGGCATTGATATGGCGTTGATCGCTGACAATGAACAGGTTGCTAAGAACATCTCAAACATGATGAGCCTTATGCAGCAGCAGCAGCAAGGCGGTATGTAGTGGCAAAGGAGCAACTAAATGTTTCGTTCGATGGTCGAGGATATACTCGTGAGGTTGAAGCTGACCTTAATTCTAAGGCCTATGCTTTGTTTGGTTCAGGGGTTGGAAAAGCTTTCCTACAGTATCTTGAGGGTATCACAACGAACAATGTCCACCCTGCAGGAACAAATATCGAAACACTAGCTCATGCTGAAGGGTCTAGGTGGCTGATGGCTGTTATTAAAAAACGTACAGAGCTCGGGAGAAAGCAAGGT
>UEXN01000665.1_pt1 | contig 31802 bp, 30 predicted proteins | sample 1796711 | NCBI WGS metagenome assembly UEXN01 (sample SAMEA4772470, study PRJEB27181) | metagenome | reverse complement strand
TCAAAATCGGCCTCCACCGTTAGCGGAGGGTTGTTTTCTTCTTCTATTGGTGAATCGGCTATTACCAACGATAATGCGGGATGGTGGCTCACCGCAAATGGTATGAACACTTCTTCTAAATACACCCCTGCTATCAAGTTCGGTTCAAATGATTCGGCATTTACTACTGATAGTCCGAAATGGCTTGCAGGTATCATAGGTCGGGCAGGTGAAACATATTCAAATGATAACACAGGTGGTATGGCTCTTGATTTCTTAACTTTCCCCGATGGCGGAGGTGCTTCGGGAGGTCCTACCACTCGAATGACAATTCACGAAAATGGTTTCGTTGGTATTGGAACGACTACACCTGCTGAAGAATTACATATCGTAGGTGCTTCCGACCCAAAAATTAGAATTACAGAATCGGGTCAAGGCGGTTATACAGAAATTACTGCATTTTCGGATTCTTATGGTGCATTCAAAATCATTAACTCAACGGCTGACGAATCAACAATTATGGATTTGTCAGCAGAATCCTCTGGCACAGGAGCGCAAACCATCAGATTATTCAGAACCGCCAACACAAGCGGAACTGCGAGGTTTCAAATCTTATCACCGGGAACTACAACGACTTCTTTCAATGTTGATGCCGCAAATGGGAAAGTTACTCAAGATTTCGCTAAAAATGGTGTATTAACTGCCGATGCTAACGGTGCGCTACAAATTGCGTCTAATTTATCCGACGTAGCCTATCTCGAAACCGTAGCCGTTGATGGTGTTACCATTACAGGAGATGGAACACCCGGTAATCCATTAGTAGCCGCCGGTGGAGGCGGAGGCGGAGTTACTTCGGTGGCGACCTCTGCTCCGATTACAGGAGGCACTATTACAGGAACAGGAACAATCGGTATCACCCAAGCCAGTGGCGGTGCTGATGGTTATTTATCAAGCACAGATTGGAATACTTTCAATGGAAAGTTATCGCAAGGCGACCCTGTTTCCACATTACTTAATGATGCAAATTACATTTCGGGTTCCAACTTTCAACCGCCTGTTAATCCCGCACCTTCGGGTTTGCCCAATTCTCCACCTATGGGACCAGTATCCCCTGCGGGTTGGATTGAGTTTGATATGGGAATGGGTCCTATGTTTTTACCTGTTTATCAATGAAGTTTATATGAGTGGTTCTTCTTATCACAACCATGACCATCAAACCTGTCAAACTAACACACCCCGAACTTAGTCTTGTGTTGAATCTTTTGAATCAAGCCAGCGTGCAAGGTATTGAAAATGCCAGAGTAGTTTTAGGTTTGGCAGACAAACTTACGGCTTTGATTCCTGTTGAATCAGATACTACAAATGCTTAAGTATCAGAACCCACATATTCATAATATGAACTGGAACTATTGGAGTCTGGGTTTTGCGACATTGGCTATGTTTGCATCCTTAGCAGCCATCACAACCGAAAAGGCTGCTGAATATCCCGATTACCTCGATGAAACACCTTCTGAAGAAACCTTAGATGCTATGCGTGGTTTGGGGGCATCTGCTTGAGTGAGTCAGACAAGTCCTCCAAATCTGTTCGCATGACTGTCACCAAGTTAGGCCATAAATTAGATGATTTAACAGAAGTCATGGACCTCATAACTAACGAAGTCATGGAAATTAAATCGGCCATCAAATCTTTGGTCGAAATCCAAAAAGAAGTCATCAAAGCCTCAGTTACCAGCAAACCGTCTTCGGAGAAGGCTGAACCTGATTTCACCATGTATGGTTAAAGTTACCACAGACTTTGTTGTTTGCCCAATTCTTGAGACTCAAAAGTTTCTCCGACCCACTTTGAAACTTGGCTATACAATCCAGAAATGTATTCGTTACAACCGTAGCGTTCAATCAACGTAGCCATCAAGTCATCGTATTTAGCCACCGAACCTTCTGTGACCGTCAAAATTAGATTACCGGGGCAATAAATGTCCACAGTTTCACCAGTAAATCTGTCTTTTCGAGTATCCAATTTTGTTCTACACTTTCCAGAAACAGGCACACGGCGATAACTTTCACCACATTTAGTGCAACGAACTTTCTGTTGGCCGTAAGCCCTGAGATTACCTCTCATATCTCTAATTAAATGTCTATCAATCAATTTACTGGCTTGCTCAATGTTATCCACCGATTCTAAAATCTCTCCCAAAGCAAATTGTTCCATAGTTTTTCGACGCATAGAATCCAGCGTGTTATACGGATTATTACGAGGTCCTGCACCACAATTTGACGTATCGTGAGTAAATCCGATTTTTCCCACGGGTAGAACTCCTTCTTCCGTTAAAGTTTCCACAATCCGAATACCATGCTTCAAGGCTTCTTTCGGACCGGGTGGTTCTTCAGCATTCCTAATAAAGTCATAAAATGAAACTGGATATTGCGACAAAATATCCGTGTTCAAGGCTTCTTTATCAATCTCTGTGGCTACAATCCGAGTTGTCAGCGTTAGCGGTGCATCCATACGACCACCTCGATTACGAGGTAAAAACATTCGGCTAAAGTTAAGCAGCCCTTCGGTCAGCAACATAATACAATCAATATCGCCGTCACAGTTCCGCCGCTTGGCGGCATGATAAAACGGATGGCCGTAATGACCCTTAACAGGTGCTGTGCCAATAATTCGGGCTAAAACTGCACCAGAGGTGTGGGGTGCAAGCCCCATGATTAACTGACCCACAAGTGCTTCAGCCCCTGCATCGTGGTTCAGCCGATAAAATGGCTCTAACTCATACATAGTAACCAAAGCATCATCAGTGAAGCGCATAGCCGCTAACAACGGTGTAATACAGTTTTCTGCAATAACCACATCTTGAGGCATCAATTCAATAACTTGGTCGTCAGAAACAACTGGTTGGCCTTGATAATCCACGTCGTAGCCCAACTCTCTGGCTCGTTCTGCTGTGATACCGATTTCATCGGGTCTAAAGTGAGTCATAGTAATATCCACCATATCAAATCGAATTGTGCCGTCTCGAAACGAACTTGTGCCGTTGCGTTGTCGCAGCACGGCTTTCAACAAATGTTCTGGGATTTTCTCTCCAGAGCCAAGACTTTTATTTCCTTTAACTTTAGGTTCTACGGCTTGGTGAGTAATTTCCATCGCTTGAGTCCACAGTTCTCCAGCATCCAAAGTTTGCTTTACCATACCCACAAAGTTGGTTTCAGTCGGTTGGTGAGTTCCCGAATCACCACCCAAACAAACACCTTTCCATGTTTGCTCGTTACATTCTGGACACACTCGAATACCTGTATAATACTTTTCTGATTTACGAACCGCATCTGGAATCAATCGCTTTGTTCCGACGTTGCTACCCACAGGCCAAATCCCGTGTGTGCTGGGATTCATTTCCCGATGTTTTGAACCTTCGGGCTTGCCCATTCTGGCTCCAATTCTCAACGTAGTTCTCGGTCGAACTTCCACACCAAAACTTTCGGTAATCCATTCTCTGGCGGATTTTTGGTCGAGGGTATTTAAAGTATTCAATTCTTCAGCATCCATCAACGAAACTTTTTCAACGACTTTCAAAATCAAGCCGGCTTCAGCACCCAGCAAGACTCCTTCTGAATCTATGTCCACATTCAAACGATACACCAATTCTCGATACGGTTTAGGAACGAATCCTCCCAGAGTCAAAGCCATGCTTGCCGCCATTTCCCCGATTTCAGCCGCCGTGACATCATCAAGACCCACAGCAATATACTTCGGGTCTAATGGAACTCCATAAGTTTCCGACATACTCCATGCTTCCTTGAAACTTTCCGCAGATTTCAATCCTGCTTGCTCAACTATTTGGTCATGCCACTCCGAAACATAAGGACTCGGAGGAAGTGGATGGTTGTTTTCCAAGAACTCACCCACCGGCACTAACAGTTCACCGATGTCCCAAACTTTTTCAATCGGCCAATCGGGTTCAGTCGGCAACAAAGACCATTCTTCTTGTTCCAAAAGACCTGCTCGAAGTTTCATTTCAGATTCGGAATTGATTCGTTTTCCTGAGCCGTCTTTGAATTGCAGATACGGACCTTGTATCGTATCACAAGGCGTAGCCACCGTAGCCTTACCGGGTCGTTCATACTTCATTTGTGTGCCACAAATAACGAAACCTCCGATAGCCATCATTGAAACAGGGTGCATCGCTGTGGTTGCTAACCCAGCCAAGCGACTTCGACCGTATCTTAGTCTTAAACCACCAACTTTCATTGGCAATCCAAAAATTGGACGACCTGCTAAAACATCACTCATGTATTTTTCACTGGGTTCAATCGTTTTAGACTTACCACCAGTTTTGACGAAATCTTTAAGCCAATCCCAACCATCCATCTGCAACGCTTCCACATACTTGAGAATCTTAGGGGCTTTCAACACCAAACCTTCGCACATAACCAATAACATACCTTCACGAACCTTGTTAGTGGGAACTCGTTCAAGGTCACGCTGACCCGTAACTTCTCCACCTACACCTTCTCCATCAACATAAACAGGACAGTTGTAAGCAATAACTTCTAATTGAGGATTAGAAGGTCGGTATTGTAATCCACGACTATACTTGGAAACTTCTTCTTTGTAGCGTTCCACTTCATTAAATGTCACTTGCGGCGGCTTTAATCCAAAATCACGACGTAGCACATCTGCAATCAACACACTCAACGCTTGACCAGTTCCACCCGCACTCCGAATCGGACCTGCATAATTCACCGCTAACGATTCACTACCATCTTCATTAGTAATAATTCGACATGAAACCACTCCATCCAACGGAGCCACCAGAATACCTTCTGTAAGCACCGCTAAACCAGCGCAAATGCCATGATACATACAAGTAGCCATACGAGTAGTTCCGAGCGTTAAAGAGTCCTTGAGAGCCTCTGTTTCATAAGTCTTGAGAGTTTCTCTCCAATCTGCCTTACCGACGACCTCAGAATCAAAGCCAATGACCTTTCCTGTGCCTTCACAGTTTTCACACGGCACGTCTTTCCATGAAACTTGAGCATTCTTACCAGAACCCTTACACGCAGGACATTTTTGATTCTCACCGTAAATTAAACTTTCAGCCGCTACAATACGAGCAATCTGAATCGCAACCATTTCACGGTTGCCGTCATTTTCTTCCGTAAGTTCTCGAATCTGTGCAGCCGTGTTTCTGGGATGTAGAAAATCTAAAAGTTTCTGTGTCCGGTCTGCAAGGTCAGAGGCCAACGGAATCTCTACGGAAAGGCGTGGGTCTAAACCTTTGGCTTTGGCTTTGGCTACAAGAGCATAGGCTTCAGCACACTCCGCTTCTAACCGAGCAATATACGCTTCGTAGTCCATGTGTTCTATAAGAACAAGCACTTACTTAAACTTCACTCTAAGCCTGTGGGAAAGTGTTTAGCCCAAGGACCAGATTCCCAAAAACCATATTTCCATGTCGCCAAATGAAACTTTCGATAATCAGTCACAGGACCCATCGCTGTAAATCCACTGATGTAAGGAACATTTGTCGCAAAAACATCAATAGCATAAGGTGTATAACGTTTTGATACAATCTCTTCCAAAGCCTCGATTAGTTTTCCGTAATTGTCATATCTCTTCCAAGTGGCTACGGCACCATTTGGCCTTCTGATTTCAACCTCAAAAGGACCTTTGTATTCATCTGTTTCAGCCTCTGATTCGGCATTGAATGTTGTAGTTACTACTTCAATGTAACTTTCGCTAACGGGTGGGAAAACCATTTGACCTTGCGCCCGTAAGTCAGTAGAAGTTTTAGAATCAATTTCTTCTCCGTTTCTAACGATTTTGTCCACTAAAATGTAATAATGGTCACATTCTGAACCGCACCAATCCACAGGTGCAATCTTGGTAACTCGACCTTCCATGTAACAATCATCTCGAATTAAAGTTCCATCAGGAAGAATAAAATCATAACTACGAACACGGTCACCGACTGAAATCTCAAGTTCTTCTGCTCCAAAAGTTTCAGCATCATGCCTACGATTTGGATATTTATCCACCCACTCGCCTAAACCTTTAGCATAACTTTCAAGACCTGCACAATCACCGCAAATCATCATACCTCTTGTTGTTCTACCAATCGAGGGTCGGGGTGAAAGCCTACTTGAATATAATCCCTTACCACATTTTTTACCTTCATGGTCCGGCATCGGACATTTTTCTTCTGCTTCAAAAGATTCTGCTTCTTGACTAAACCATTCGGAGTCATTGACCCATTTTTCCAATTCGGGTCGCCATTTCCACGGCTTTTCAACCATTCGCCAAGCCGTGTGAGCATCATTAACTCCGAGATACTCACAGAAGGATTGCCAATACGAATAATAACCTGCGGGATTGTCTATCATACCCTCAACGCTCGGACCGTATTCGGCTTCAAAAGTTTCAGCATCTTTGCGTTTTCTGGGTCCTTCGTATGGTGTTTCTTCTCTGAAAGTTGCAGTTCTTCCACAACTGTTGCACTCCATCACGATGATACCATCCTCATAACTGTCAAGTTCTGCGTTATCAGCGCAAGAGTGACTAACCAAATCACCCCAATGCACATTGTAAAACTCTCCCATATCTCCATATTCCAAATAGTCATCCGATTGAAACATTCCATTATTTTTGAATATGATTGTGAGTTCTTTACCAAGTTGTTCCATCTGGTCTCGGTATGAATCCACCCACTCGGCATTATCAACATCACTATAAGATACAGTTACTCTACCATAGCCCTCCTCATATTGCCCGTCAAGTAGAATTATGTTAATCACCGTCAAATCTCCGAGTTCCTCTTCGGTTGCACGAACCAAAGTGCCATCCTTGATTTTAACAGTCGCCCACCATTTGATAACATCCCATTGTTCAGCAGAAGGGTCCATATCATCACCAAGTTCCCAAACGCCTGAATCCTTTAACCGTCGGATAATCCTTTCGGTGGGTGCGTATTCTGACCAATTACTTGCGCTCGAATAAGATTCTGCTTTGAAACTTACGGATTCATACTTAGCACGCATACTGGGTTTCAGCCAGTCACCAATTGTTGTTCCGCCCAGATACTCAAACGTAAATGGTGTCCGAGATTTATCAACTCGAATAGTTTCAGGATTAACAATAGGCATCAATTGTTGGGTCACAGCATTAGTATTATTGAAACCCATCATAGCAGATTTACCATAAGTATCACGATAACGGGCTAACAATTGTGCCGCAGTTACGGGTTCACCCATTTGCGCTAACAAATCAACAAGGCGAGCCACTTTGTATCCACTCATCCCTCGCTTAAAGTTTCGAGATGCTTGTTTGTAACAGTCTCCTCCGCAAACCAGAGCATCAGAACCTCGACGTGCCGAATGTGTATTCTCAGTTGATGCGCCGCAAACTAAACAATTTTCAAAAGCCCTCATAGTTTCACATCCAACGTGGCTCTACGCCATAATCTTCAGATTCAGCATTCTTTTCTAAATCTTTGTAACAAGCACACTTAGGTTCAATAGCCGAGCAACTCATCGGCGTAGCCGCTTTCATGCAAGCACACGGATTAGATTCCGTAGCACCACAGCAACACGAAGTTTTACTAAGTTTTTCTTCAGCATCAAAAGTTTCAAGGTAACGACCATATTCAGATTTAGACATAACATAACCATCGTGTCCGTAAGTATCTAATTCTTCCAAATAATCTTCATAAAGTTCTTCTAAAGTTTCTTCTTTGACTTCGGCTGAAAAGTTTTCAATTTCATTTAGATAGAAATGCAACACTTGGTCGGGTGCTTTTTCATCATCAGTATGATACACCCCTATTTCGCCTGACCTATCATCTATGTATTCAACAACATAATACCTTATCCCATCATACATTATTTCTTTAGGGAATCCATCTTCTGCCTCATCTTCTTTATTTCTATTCCAAACTTCTTCGGGGACAGAAACATCTTTATCAAAATATCCTCCGTAAATAATATGTGGAATATCTTCATATCCGACTATCTTTTTACCCCATGTGTCTGAAGGCATTGATGGTTCATATTCATATTCATATTCATCTTCAGCATTCATGGCCGCCGACTTTTTCTTAGCCCAGTTCACTCCTGCGCTTCCGCCCCAAAGATTCCAAGCAATAGTTCCTGCTGTGGGTCCACCATCTGGCATTTTTTTACTGGGATTATTATTCTTTCGATGACGATTAAATGCACTCATTCGACGGACATCATGCTTTGAAACTTTTCCTGAAGCAATCTTTCTGGCACGAGTTACTCCAGAATCAATACCTTGCGATTTGGCTTCGCTGGGACTCAGCCCACCACGACCCCATTTCTTACGTTGTGCCAATCCTTTCTTGGCAGCCGATACTGCTGAAGCAGGAGGTGTAAAACTTTCAGCCCCATACCGTTCATCGTGACTTTCTTCTTCTTCATCTGCCCAATCAGTCAATTTCATGTCACCGTGCTTTTGACCTTCTTCTTTAGACCAATCTTCAAAAGAGATTCCTGCACCGTGAGTTTTCATTTCTTGTTGCGCCCATTCGTCAAACTCTACTGCAAAAGTTTCAATATCAATCACGTTGTCTAAATCTGACAACTTGCTGTTGAGACCCAATTCTACCAAACTTTCAATTTCTTCAGGGGACATTTCTTGGAACTCTGTTCTTAGTGCGGACCGCAATTCATTTTCAATGCGTTCTTGGTCTGCATCGCCCATTTGTCTAACATAAATTGTTTCAGCACCAAATCCTCGTTCAGTTCCTGAACCAACCACATACCAGCATTGAACCTTTCTTCGACCGCCGGGAACGTGTAAGTTTCGAGAATAAATCAAACCTTTGGCTTCCATATCTCTGAGAGTTTTTGAAACGCCTGTGCGAGTGATTCCCAGTAATTCAACAATGCCACCTTCGGTGTTCTCAAACTTTCCATCGTATTTACTGGTTTGTCGGTTTTTATTCAAATGTTCTAAAATGAGTTCTTCCTTTTCAGCCTTGCGTGCTACATTGGATTCCGCATTCTTACTCATGGCTCGGTCTAATGACTCTAAAATCTCATCTTGAGTAATCAAACCCATTTTGAGAGCCGTCTGCAATTTCAAAAGTTGATGTTGCTTTTCGCTATCATCTATTAAATACTGCCACGCCATCACTCGGTCAGTAATCTTATCTGTCTTGAGTTCTTTCGGCAACACCGAAGCAGCCTCAAAACGTCTGGATTCACGAATCTCTGGATAATTTACACTACCCCAGAATCGTTCATGTGGCAAACGGCTTCGTCGTGCCGTCATTAAGTCTCCACGACTGTCTTTTGGAATCCGACTCAAAGGTCCTGACTCCACACTTTCTCGAATCTCTTCGGTTCGCTGCAACAGATTCTTACGCCAGTTTTGTGTTCGATGCACTCTTTTGGAACCATAAACTTTCTGGTCTCCGACCCAATACTGAACCCGAATAGCATCTTTGCCACGGTCTCTGGTAGCCGGTCCGACTACACTGGAATAAACACGGATTCTGCCAACCCCAACTGGGGCTTCATACACACGTTCTTTAACAGGTTTGCGACCAAAACTACCTCGTTGTTCCACAGACAATTCTGTAAAACCAATAGCACCCATAAAATCAGACATTTCTGATTCTGAGATAGCAACATACCGAGCCATAGGTTTTATTTAACGGTTCAACTATTTAAAGCCTCACTTGCGATTCTTAGCCGAATCACTTGTTGCTACGCAACTGGGGGACAACCTTTCCCCGACCAAACCTGCGGTTTGTTCTCCCCTATCCGGAGGGTGTGTAGCCTAACGGCTACTCAACAAGTGTTACCAACGTCTCGACGTGCGTTCACTCATTCATTTCTGAGAGTCGGTCGCTCAAAAGCAACAATGCCGAAGCCCAAAGGCCGACAAAGATACCGAGGTTCTCATCGTGAGCAAAGTAAATAGCGATGCTTCCCAAAATAGAAGCGAGACTTGCGCCGAATCCAATCTTTTTCCAATTCATTCATTCACCTCCTGTTTCAATTTCCGTTTAGAACATCCAACAAATGCTTGTTGTCGAGACCCTTTGTGAGTCGGTCAATCAACTGCAACTTGTTTCCAGACACAGGCAAACCTGCTGACTTGAGTAGTTCTTTGAGTTCTGCAACCTTGAGAGCAGAAAGGCGGTCTTGCAGGTTTTCCACAGCATCGGCTACATCAGCAACCACGTCATCTGCTACTTCTTCAAGTGCTTCCGAAACGCTTTCACCATCTTCCAGAGCCTCCATGACTTCTTCCGCAGCCTCTTCGACTACATCTTCCACAGAATCCAGAACATCTGAAACCACATCATCAAGTTCAATGTCTTTGCCTGTCAAATCTTCGACCACATCTTCCAGTTTGTCGGCAATCTTAGTTACTGCGTTGCCACGGTTCTTGAGCCACCAGCCACCAATTGCTGTAATAGCCAATCCTCCGAGTCCAATTAAAATCTGTGTTTGTTCATCCATTCTGCATCACCTGTTGTGTAACTATTGTATTCCGTAACACCCATATAAACAATCACTTCATAAATCCGAAGATGTGAGTTATTACATCCACAGTCCAACCGTTTCCAATGGCTCGACGACGTTGTGTCTCAGCAATACCTTCCGTGTATCCGTCTGGCAAGGTTTGAAGTCGTTCACATTCCAGATTGGTCAAATCTCTCCAATCATCTTTAACAGGACTTTCGTAAGCATCTCGATACCTACCATGTGGCAAACTACTAACTACTGCATCTTTTGAAACTGTGGTCAAGCAAGGAACTTTCGTAGAATCTTTTCGCACTTGTAGGCATTGAGTAATTGGCACAGTCTTGTCATAGTCTTTACGAACTCCGTCGGCATTCAACCTTCGACCCACCACATTCGCTGCATTTGGATAGTCATCCGATTCCAGAATATCTGAAAGTTTGATACCACGGTCTGCTGGAAGTTCTACGTCGGGAATGTTAGTCCAGTAATATCGCTTTCGATTTTGAGCCGATACCAAATTAGAGTTGATAAACACAGGTTCCACACCCAAAGCCGCTGAGATAGCATCTCGCACATCATCTTTCATTACTACATTTTCCAGCAACCAATACTTGGGTTTGTAGTGATTTACAATATCCAAAAACTCAAAGAACAATTTACTGCGTGGGTCATCAAAGTTAAGTTGCCGACCTGCGGTTGAAAAACCTTGACAGGGGCTACCACCGATAATCAAATCAATGTTTTCTAAATCCCAATCACGCCACTTAGTAATGTCTCCCAGTTGCACGGTTTTAGGCCAATTCTTTTGAGTAACTTTAATCGGATTCTTGTCAATCTCTGAAGCATAATACTGGTCGTGTTCAATACCAGCACGCTGTAAAGCCACTTGTCCACAAGAAATACCGTCAAACAATCCCAAAACATTTCTAATCTTCATTCTGAGTCTTCCTCCATGTGTTCAAAGAGGTGGGCGATAACATCCACAGTCCACCCGTTGCCGAGAGTTTTATACCGTTGAGTATTGGAAATGCCTTCGGTGTAGTTATCAGGTAATGTTTGAAGCCGTTCACACTCCAACACCGTTAGTTTTCGTGAGTGCGTGTTATCAATACTGTCCCATTCATGTCGGTCATAACTTTGACGACCACCTACTCGAAGACATTTACTTTTTGGTCTAACTGTGATACCCGCTTCCGCAGGGATTTCCAGAATTGATTCCAAAGTAATACCTTTGTCTGTTGGAACTTCAATGTTCGGAATGTTAGTCCAATACAACCTACGTCGATTTTGTGCCGACATTAAATTGGAATTGATAAGAATCGGTTCCACACCGAGTTCTTTTGAGATTGCATCTTGAATATCTTGCCTCATTTTTACATTTTCCAATAGGAAATACTTTGGTTTGTAGTGTTTCACTATGGCTAAGAACTCAAAAAACAAACTGCTTCTTGGGTCATCGAAGTTCAATTGCTTACCTGCTAAGGAAAATCCTTGACACGGGCTTCCACCCATCACCAAATCTATGTTCTCAAGGTCCCACGATTCCCAATCAGTTATTGACCCCATTTGAACGGTGTCTGGAAATTGTTTTTGTGTGACCTGCATAGCATACTTGTCTATTTCGGAAGCATAATACTGGTCGTATTCAATACCTGCACGCTGCAAAGCAACCTGCCCACAAGAAATACCGTCAAATAATCCGACAACATTACGAAGCCCCATGTTTTGATTACGGTTAAGCACCTATTTAAAGTTATAGCCCTAAGTCTTTAAGTATCAGTGACACAACATTTTTGTTATGGACGATGAGTTTTACGAGAACTTGGAAAGTTTCTTTCACGAAGTTTTTAGAACAGCACCTCCGGGTTTGACTCCACAATATCAGTTAGCCGAAATGAAAGTTTGGCAACAACTTGACCGAGAATATCCCGGTGGGGTGGACATTCAATACCAACAGTTTAGTATGGATGGAAGTTTCGGTTATACTTTTTGGCACTCAGACCCCGCCGCTAAATCTTATTACGAATGGCTTGAAGACGCTCGTGATGGAAAAATCATGGACCCACGCAAACGTCGAGATGAACTTTACAGTCAAATGACTCCTGATTACTGGAGAGTTGCAGATACCAATTGGAAAGTTTCGGTTCTCAACTCTGCGATTTCTTATGGCATTGAATCAGCATCTGATGAACAAGTTCTCCTACCAGAAGATTGGTTCGATTATATTCGTGGCAAGGCTACACTTTCGGTTAGCGTGTCTGCTAAATCTAATCGGCCTTCCTATATTTACACCAACGGTGATTTTTTCTTGTTGATACAAAATCAAGATGTGTATGTTTTAACCAGACCCCAAATCCAAGAATCTCTCAAGTATTTTGTTAAAGACAGCCTTTTGGTTGCTACTTTTGCTATGCCACTTCTTAACTGGACTATCAACTTCCCCGCTAAACTATTTCGTCGTTGAGGTTGTGTTCCACAGCAATTATTTCTGGTCGCACAGGATAACTTACGATTTCGTCATTATTGAGAAACATCACTTGAAAGTTCCCAGAACTTTCGTCAGTAGGCAACTCTGATTTAAACACATATTCTGGTGGTCTAAACACCAAGTTGTCATCCACACCTGAACTAACATCACTTGTAATTTTGACTTCATAGCGTTCCAAAATCTGTTCCAATCTGCTTACGGGCATTCCCGTAGCACCTGCACGACCTGTGCTGGCGGCGTGGGTTGAAACTTTAGCATTACCCAGAAACTTTCCAGCCAATGTTGGGTCTGAAACGACTAACGCTTCCAATTGTTTGCGAACTTCTTGCATAACTTTCGGTTTCCAAAACTCTGCCGCTTGATTAGCGGGCAACGTGCTTCTCCAAGTTTCAAAATCTACTTGCCACCAGATGTCCATGTAATCTTCTTCGCCTTCTTCAATACTGGCTGCGGGTCCTTTCTGAACATTTCTTCCGAGAGTTTTACCCTCGAAACCAGTGATGCCGCCGTAATACACTAATGAATAGTTTTCAATTTTCATAAAGTTGGGAATCCAAGCACCGCCGTCTTTCACAATAATTGGTTGTTCTCCACCAGATGAATCGGGTAAAGTTTGATTACTCATGGTTTTAACAGTAGTTTCCAATTTCTTAGCGGAGGCTGTGGCCGAAGTGCCTGACAACATCAGATTCAAAAACTCGAATCGCTTTTGTGCAGCCGTTTTTTCAATTCGGAATCGGTTTCTTTTGATACTCCATTTGATACCTTTAAAGGCCAAATAAGTTTTGAGTGTTTTCGGAGTAGTGCGAGCCAGTTTGGTCGCTGCGGTCATGGACACATCACGAGTTAGCAACAACTGAAGTGCCGTTAAAGCCCGTTGTGTGGTAGCCAAATCCATGTTTCATCATGCTCCTATCAACTACTTAAGGCTGTGCATCAAGGTCAATAATTTCGACCCATCCAGACCATTTGCCTTTATACTTATTTCCATTCGGATTGATGTAATTCAAATTGACCAATGTATCCCATTCTTTCTCGTTAAATGGTATAACATCCAGCATATCCTTAAGCGATTCATACACACCTCCTACGGCGTTATCGTATAATCGGTCAGCCAACATAGCAATTCTTTCGGTAGCCCCTTTAGCAAAGTGCTTCCAACCAGCATCGTGTTTCAACGTATCCATACTTGTTTCAAACAGTTTTTCAGCGTGCCACAAACTTGTAACTGAAACTTCTCGTTCACCGTTCAACCGAGCAATACCTTTGCACAGATTTACAAACTCTTGGAACTTTCGGAAATCACGAGTTGCACGTCCACCACCCAAGAAAGCAGCCTTGAAAACATCGCTTTTCTTGATTTTATCCATGCTTTTGCGAATCTCGCCTCGGAGACTTTCGTAGTTTGGGTCCATAGCCGAAACATACCGTAGATATTCACGGAAGAAGTTTCGCCACATTTCGAGATTCTTATTGAAGTCTTTCTTCTTATAGACTCCATTCATTGAGTCCATGATTTTGTCTTCAATCAAGTGGTCTGTATTTTCACCTTCTGTCAGCGACATTTTAGCGAAGATTAAAGTCAGTCGGCTCATCAATTGATAAGTGTATTCACCGAAAGCGGCCAACATACCTAACTGCCCTGTTCCTTCAACACCTGCTTTCCAATCCCTCGGCGGATTACCTAAGAACAAGAAATTAGTTCGAGCAGTTCGTTTGGTATCAACTTGACCTTTCTGCATCGTGAAACTACCGTTAGCCAGCACATTCATCAGTTCACCGAATACTTCTTGACTCCACGTTTGAAACTCGGAAACGGCTATGCGTTCATTATCCATTTTTGGAATCAAACCTAACTCAATTGAGTTAAGGTCTTCGCCATTCATGGCTCCGAATAACCCCGGGATTGTGCAAAGTTTTCCTGTTGATGCTACGCCACAAGGCACTAACGGTTCAATGACAGTTTCCAACAAGTGGTCTTTACCTTCACCCATGCTACTAACAATGCCTATGTGCAGCATATCCTGTTTCGATTGAGGACTGAGGCAGAACAGCATGGTAGCATATTTAATTGGATTATCAGCATACAATTTAGACCACAAAGTATCATCACGAATCATCAGTTCCAAAGGTCGGAATCCGGGTCCTGATTCATTACACAACTCAATGAAAGTTTCAAACTGTTCATCAGTCATTTGACTGTCAGTTCGAGCCTCCGCAGGTCTCACGGTTTTTACCACGAAAACTTTGTCACGCCCGAACATCTCATAATAGCCAGAGACTTCCACTTGTTTGCCGTCACGAACACTTTCAGTCAGTAACATCAACACGTCGCCCAACCAATCTGAACTGCTGATTTCCCAGCCGATACGGTGCAAGCCCATTAACCGACCCACTTCAGGACCGTTATGAGCCAAACACTCCACAGAAAATGTGCCATCACTTAGCGTAAATCGAATTACCGATTCGTCAGGACTGGGTTTCTTGGGATTTAAAGGCCCTTCTTCCATCTTGAGAACAACGCCCGAACCACTCAATAGGTTAGGATTCGCAATTTTAGCAGCGTAAATCTTACCGATGTCAGCACTAACGTTTCGATAGCCCTCGGCGGTTTCAGATACAAACTCCACGATTTCATTCGGAATAGGCAACATTATCGTTGCACCTCCAAAAACTCATGCTTCAAACTATGTCTCATCACTCTCATAAACTCTTGCACCTTCTGACCCTACTCCGAAAAGTTGGAAGCCAAAATCCCGAAAAGGGTGTTCCGCCGAGTTCAAAGAGCAAACGCTCACGCCGACAACCGATGTGAGTTAGTAGTCAGTTGGTTGAACCCAATTACCTTACGACCCATGACGCATCTCCACCCGAAGGATTAAAGGAATACTGCCGAAGCAACACCCCAGAGACACCGTAGCCGCAAGTTTTACGAATCGAAGCCGAAGCACGACTCACCGACACAGCGCAGCGAGGAGCCTTACGGGAAGGAACCTTATGCTACGCACGCCGTAGTGGAACGGGACAAGTCTGAGAATCAGGACAAGCCTGAATCAGTTCACTCTTCAGTAACCACTGGAGCAACGTATGGCTCAGTTGTGGTCTGGTCTTCTGGGACCGACGGGAGAGATTCACGAAGCGCAGCAGCGTCAGCATCACGGATGATACCGTGGAAACTCTTGAAGGTTCGACCAGCGTTCTTCTGGGAGTCGTTCATCTTGCGAAGGAAATCCAACTTGACAGGAAGGTGGTATGTGCTACCATCGTCGTCGTCGTTCTTGGTCACAAGGTTGTTTTGATTGATAAATCGTTCAAAGTCTTGCTTTTCGTATCCGTTCACATAGAACTTGACACGACGACCTGCTTCTGCTTCTCCTTCGTTACCGGGGGCAACAAGGCGGAGACAAATTGATTCAGAACCAAGCGGGCTGGTTGTTTCGTTAAAGGAAACCAGCGTGTAGCCTTGATAAACCTTACCCATTTCGGGCTTGATTACCTCATAGACTGTGCGAGGACCACGGGATGCGGCACGCTCGGCTTTTCGTTCTTCGTTCATTGTCTCAAGTTCATTCAAAAATTGTTCTACGTCACTCATATTTTTCACCATTTTGTTTTCAGTTTTTTTTGGCCCACAGTTTTTGTTCTTGGGCATTCTTAGTATGCGTTATCACCCATATAAAGATTCACTTGGAACCTTCACATATCGGATTTCGTTTCACCTCGAATGCTGTTCCCGCTTTCTGTGGACATAAACATCCATAGGCGAATCACCCATATAAACTTGCACATTATTGTGATTTAAGGGGTCCAAAGTAGATTTTAGCCACATGATATACGTCAGTATTTCCTATTTCTGCTAAATATGCTTCCAAGCCTTCCAATACCTCAACATCTTGCTTCGACCAACGACCTTTGGCATACTTCATATCCATCGCAGACAAATCCACCGGTTGAAGAAATCTTACGGCTGGACTGTTTTTTGTTCCATTTCGTGGTATCAATGCTAACCACGGAAACCTTTTTTCACTTGGTCCGAGAAGCGGGCTGGCTAATCTTTTGGCTACAATCCAATAATTCCTGTGTTTAAAGTTCCAATCCTCAGTATCTGACCATTCTGCTACATCAACTATGCGGTTGATATTATCAATATCGGCTACAATAATACGAGGTAACTCTTCAACAGGTGGTTTGGACTCACCGTAGGTTGTCTCGAACCTACCAATTTGTTTGATTAAACCACTCATCGCTGAACTCAAAACTTTTCGACGAGATTCTTCTTTAGAAAATACAGCCATTTGTTGTTGAGGAAACTTTGCTACCGGATGCTCGCCGCCCATAATGGTAATCTGTATCGCTTCAAAATCATTTAGATTGTCTGAGTTGTCAATCCAGTTCAACAATTTTTGAACATCAACTGGCAATTTACCACCTCAATACTCGACAGTCATGGTGTCGCCTGAAACTTCTACTGAAAAGACCTTGCCCAATGCTTTTGAAAGTTTCTTAGAATCTTTAGACTCTAACACAACTTGGGTTGCACTTTCTGACACAAGTGTAAGTTTGGAACTTTCGTTAGCCAACAAAACCAGATTAGGTAGTGTGGCCGACAACTTTTGACCCAGAACTTTCATACGTTCCACTTTCTTCCAACCCCTCTGAGGACTTTCCATTTTCATTAGTTCTCCTGTATCCGGTCGAACATACAATTCACCACGACCTTTGATTAAAATCTCACGACCCAAATACTGTCGCAGAGTTTCCTTATCAATCAGTCCAAGGTCCAATTCTGCAATCTCACCCATCATTTCAAAATCATTCGCCAAAGCCAATTGTGCTGCGGCCACCGCAGGGTCTGGTTGAAACATTTCCAGATTTTCTTTACGAAGATACAAAGTCCAATGATATTGTGCTGCCGCAATACTTGGTGCAGCCATAAACTCAGGCACCAAATCTTTCGAGGATACAACTACAAAAGTTTCAGGGTCAGGATTTTGAATCCAATCCACAAGATTAACTTCCATACCGATTCCCAAAATTGGTGGTGCGTAGCCGTATTGAATCTGAGTTATTACATAATCAGTCATTTTACCGTTGTATTCTTTCTTATCAAACAACGTCATTTGACCATTAAAGTTCACAATCTTGGTGGGTTCACCTAACTTTCGTTCATACTCTTCGGGAGTCATATTTGCCAGTTGTTCTTCTTGGCTCATGCCTTGGTCCCAACCTTCATCGTAAGCATCTTGCATCTCATCAGGCAAACCTGATTTATCAAAACTGTCTTCTTTGTCATCCTTATAGACTCTAACTTCGCCCCTGTTTCTTTTGGCTTTCATCAAATCATCCCTCCACGAGCATTTAGCCAATCTTTGGCTTCTTCTGCATTCTCGAACTTTAATGGATTACCACCTGCGACTTCAACCCAAGTGCGTTCATCCAGATTCCAAATGCCCCACTTTTCATCAGCCATTGTATCATTTACTTCTTGCTTTTGCTGCAAACGTTCTAAACGGTCTTTAGCATCTTCGGTTTCTTCATTTTCAAACGGAAGACTATCCAATGCTCCCAACGCCTCTTCAATGGCTTCGCTAACTGCTTCTCGGTGTGCATCATCCGAAGGGTTTTGTTGTTCAAAGGCTTTTTCAGCCAAATCTGTTGCCTTTAAAGCATCTTTTTGAGACTCTTGTTGTGAAACTTCTTCCTCGTAATCATCATCTTTCACTTGTTGTGACAAGGTTTTACTTTCGGCGGCGGTTTCAATACATTGGTCACGCTGTTGTTGCCGTTCTTGCACTTCATCCAAGTTTTCTTGGAGAATACTTTCCAAACCACCATCATAATCTTCAGAATCTTGAACTTCTTCTAAAGCAGTTTCCAAAGCATCCTCGGCGGCTTGGTCGGCTCGACGAGCATTGGCTTGGTCTTCAGAATTACGAGGGTCCGCTTTTTTATCACAACGGTCTGCGGCTTCTTTAGCAGCCATCGCTTCATCCACACATTCCAAACTTTCACCTGCTTCTGCTGCTTCTTGGGCTGCTTCCTCATGGGCTTCGGCTTCTTGGGCAGCCATACCTGTTGCCGACGTAGGTTCACCGGGTTGCATAGCATCCACCGCATCTTTGAGAGCATCTGCTTTAGTTTTCTGGGTTTCGGCTTCACCATCTGACAAATCTCCGTCTTGCTTGGCTTGCGAAACTGCTTCTTTGTAAGCATCGAGAGCATCTTGAGCATCTTGCTTGGCTTGTTCCGCAGTATCACAATCACTTTCAGATGAAGAGTCTGCATTTTCACAGCATTGTCTGGCTCCATCTACGGCATCACTCGCCGCTTTAGCCGCATCTTGTAAATCATCTCCAGCATCTTGACTTGGTGTTCCATCATCAGAGGGTGTTTCACCTTCACCGTCGCCTTCGCCTTCGCCCTCTCCAGACCCAGAACCTTCTCCTCCTTCGCCTTCGCCACCATCTCCAGAGTCACCGCTTTCAGAAGATTCTCCAGAGTCACCATCACCGGGTTCTCCGGGTTCTCCACCTGCACCTTCACCGGGCTGACCTCCAGATTCACCACCTGTTCCAGCCGCTTCTTGAGCCGCTTCTTTGCCTTGTTTGGCTTTTTCGGCTCCTTGTTCCATCTTGGCTTTCTGTTCAGCCTTTGATTCCATAGCATCTTGCATACCCTTTTGTTTAGCGGCCTGTTCTTCAGGAGTTCCTTTTCCTTTACCGGGCTTGTCGCCATCGGGCGAAGGTTGTGTGTCCATGTAATCGCTGATAGGTGTGCTATCAGAAATGTTATCATCCAAAAATGGTTCTGGGCCGGGGAATGGTGGTGGGTCATCAGATGGGCCGGGTCCCGGCACAGGTGGTCCTCCCCTTCCCTTCTTAGGTTTTGTGAATGGGTTTGTGCGTGGTTTAGGTCTTCCGGGTTTCGGGTTGTTGCCTCCGCCATCAGTTTTATCAGTTTCATCAGTTGTGTCATCATCGGTTTTCAAGGCTTCAATCCAAGTATTTCGGTCAGGCCAATTAGTCACAGGAGATGGTTTGTAAGTTACTTGAATCACAGGGAATGACGGTTCAGCCATCAAATACGAATACAAATTAACGCCTGTGTAAAACAATTCTTTTTGGGCTACGTCCATTGTAACACCGCTTATAGAAATCATACCTATGCTTTTGGTATTATCAAGGTTAATCATAGCAAAGTTTCTGTCAATCCAAAGGTAAAAACTATTCAAAGTGTTTTCTCGAATACTGCCGTCAGGCATTTTTACTCGACACGCAGGAACCCACGGAGATTCACCTTTTCGGTATAAATCTTCAGCACCCCACTTAATTTCACCAGTTTGAATGTTTATCCATCGAACAGTCGCCATGTTAATCTGTATCTGCCCAGACTATTTAAAGGTTCGCTCGTGTTAAGAGAAAAGTCTTTAAGTATCAGAACCAACCATAACTAATCAGGTGTCTCAATGAGTGAGTGGCAAAAAGAGTTTTATATGTTTGATAGTGAAGCATTGGAAGACATGAAAACCTTCTCTGACAACACTAATGAAGAACGAGAATGGATGGCTTACGTTTATCTCAAAGACGGTAGATACTATCTTGGAGAGCCAAGTTTCGGTAGCGAATCTCGAATCGAAGTTAATCCAGCCAGTAAAGCCGCCCAAGATGCTGTTAAAAATGGTTTAACAGACCGTAAGTGGACTATTCACAGTCACCCTCTCAAAGACGGTAAGATTTACACAGGTCGCCAATACTTTTCTTCCACCGATATTTGTGGTGAGTTTATCAACAGTCGTGACAACAACGAGCGAGTGGTGCAGTTTTTGGTTTATCCTCATCAACAAATAGATACCACAACTAATCGAAAGGTTATTCATAACCGTGTGCGAACTCTGGTTTTCCCTAATCGAGAACTTTTAATTGAAGCCATGTCTCGCAGCAACCCCGGTGTTGATGCTATGAGTATTACTCGTGAAACTGGTCAAAACACCAATGCTGCCGACGGTAGCCTTGTCAATCAAGCGGGTGTGGACTGGTTTGCTTTACAAGACACTCTCGGAGAAATGGGCTACATGGGTATCGTGGATTTAGAAGGACCGACGGATGGTTCAGTGCATTTCAAGTCAGAAAACTTACTATTTAGGAATCTGGTGAGTGCTGGCTTCATTACTATTGGCTTAGTCGGAATAGTCTGGTTGAACAGCAAACGCTCAGATTCAGAATCTGGAACTTTCGGTGCAGAAGTTGAAGTAATTGATGACCGAGACAAGTTCTGGAAGTATTAAACATGAGATTCGGTAGGCTCATCGGTGCTGGTCAAGCAGGTTTCGTGTTTCAAAACATGGATAATCCCAAACATTTCTACAAATTAGTTGCTTTGCCAGATAATCCTTTGACCTCATATCCGATTAGAAGTCTTGACCGAAAGTTGTTCGCAGTTAATTCACAGCAAGCAGTTTTATTTCAAAGGTTGGCTGAATCTGGTAATCAACCATCAGCATTACCGAAAGTTTATTCATTTGTTCAAGGAACGATTGACCCCAGCCTACGCCGACAACTAATCACAAGTTCTGAAGATTTTGGTTGGGAAGATGAATTAACTGATTTACTACGTGAGTTCCGAACTGGGCAACCGTATGCCGTCTGGGAAATGGAGGCCATTCCTTGCACCGATGCTAACGATTACTGTCAGAGATTTGATAAAAATAAACTTTCGCCTTTAGACAATTCTGATTATCAGGTTTTGTTGAAGTGGTTGTTATCACAGGGTTTCGTAGTTCGAGACATCCGTAATCCAGAAAACTTTGGTTTCCGTGAAGATGGTTCTCAAGTTTTCTTCGACCCAGTGGTTGCTCCGTGGCCTGTGGAAGATTCAGACCCAGAGTCCAGAGCCGCTTTTACCGGAACTTTCGGTAATGATTTAGTAACAGTTCAACGTGCTTTAGATTCTGGAGATTATTTCAACTGGTATCACGGACAGGCCATTATGCAATCCGAAGAAGTGGTGATGACTCCTATTATGACTTTCAAACAACTTCAAAAGTTTTGGAATGACAACAATTTGTATCCGGGAGATGACAATAATTTTGAACAATTGATACAATGGGAATCTTTGTATTTTGATATTTCTAAACATCCTGAATCTTTAAACTCCATCAATTGGACCGGAAATAATGAACAAACTGTAACGGAACTAAGAAAAGCCACCAACACCATTTTGAAACAGATTTGGGGTCAATTTACTGAAACTTGGAACGAAGAGTTTCACGAAAACTTTTATTCAAGCCAAAGTAGCACGCCGATTTTTGATGTTGTGCAACGGTCGTTTCACATAGATGAGGTCGTAACGCCTCAAACAACTATGTTGTTTCGGATTGTCAATGATGCAAATGCTCGGCAAGAACTTCTCGATAATGAACACATCTGCGACATTTTCATTGACGAGGTTTGGAGGGAACAACTTCTATTCAGGAAACTTTTACTGGACTACGGCAAAGGTAATCCAAACCTAATTACTAAAGCATTTTACGGATGGGTCCGAAAGTATTGCGGCCACCAATACTTCGTTAGCCATGATGGTTCTGACAAAATTATCATAAACGGAAATGAGTGGAAAACCAGAACGGTGGGTTCTGGAACACCCCAAGAACGAAAAATCGTTTATCTTCGAGACTTTACTTCACCTTACGACCTTATCGACTACGAGTTTCTTTACGACACCTATTCAAGAGAAATGGCACTCGCAACTCTACAAGATGGTGTAGCACCCGCAGTAACATGGACTGTTTTTACAACTCCAAGCCTTTCCTATGGCTCGGCGGTTTTGGGTCATTCGTAGTCACGAACTGTAACGCCCACAGGGAATCGTGGAATACCGTTCTTTGATTTGCCTTGAAACTTAACTGTCAAATCTTTTCCTAAATAATCCTTTCGATTGTTCCACATTTTTCTACGAGATTCCAAAGTTCCCATTGGACGTGCATTGAAAGTTTCACCATCTTTAGTTTCACAAATCCAAACTGGAGTGCCAGCATCTTTCTTAGTTGCTTCTTCCCAGCCTACAATTTTGAACTCCTCATCATCAAAACTTTTGAGTTTGTATAGGCTTGAACCAGCCCTACCAGCCATGTAAGGCAACCGCAAATTACGAAGCATGATTCCTTCAAAGCCTTCATTTTCTGCATACTCCAAAGCCGCTTCCAAAGTATCCACTACACTGGTTCCACGAGGAAGTTTCAATTTGCGTGCTGAAACAGGTTTCACCACTTGAAACAATTTCTGGTCTGCGGGACTCATACGGTTAGCATACTTGAGAATCCTTTGCATACGCTCTGAATAAACCAAATCAGGTTCATCGGGAAAGTAAGCATCAAAAATGACGTAATACAACAACGGCGCACGAGCATCATAAGCAGAACCTCGACGACAAACACCACTGAGTTCATTGAAATCTTCAAACGGTTGTCCGGGACCCACAGCATCAGAATACACTTCACCATCCAAAACTACATTCGGTGGAAATGGGTCTGCTGAAGAACCTCTAAACTCCCGAAGGTGATTTAAACTCGGACTGGTGAAAACATTGTTTTGACGGCTCACAAATACATAATCCTTTCCGGTCTTTGATTTCCGACTGATTCCCAACACAGCACGAAGGCCATCATACTTCATTTGAATCACGAAATCATCTGGTTTCTTAAACACAAGTGGAGGCTTGCCTGAATACAAACCACCTTTCTGTAAGTCTGGTTTCGCAAGGTCTGGTTCAGGAAACGGGAAATCTCTTAGTGAGTCCATAATATCACTGACCGGTCCAGACTATTTAAAGGGTTGCTAAGATTTGCATTAAATCATCCACAGATTGTTCACCTGCTAACTCATAATGAATCCACTCCGAGGGAATCTCCGATACTTGGGTTTCAGAGGGGTCATTTCGATTGTTCCAATGTTGTTCCCAATCATCGGGATAAGTTTTTTGCAGACGAACCTTTTGAACTTCTTCTTCAATGTTGAGTCTTACTAACAACCAACCGTTGTCTTTGAACCATCGGGCTTCATTGACAAACCTGCAATCATCTACTATTGCGGAAGTTCTTTTACTGGCTTCTCTGTCGAGATACTCAATCCAAACATCGGGTCGGATTTCTCGCATCTTCATTCCAATTTGTTGCAGCAAAGGTCTATCCTTTTCCACCATGCCGAACAAATCTTTTCCTACTTCTTTGACTTTGCCTCCCAACGACAAAATCTCACCATCCCAATGTTCTGCTAAAGCCTTTGCTAACGTTGTTTTACCCGAAGCCATCCTTCCCGCAATTGCTATCTTCACATTTCTCACCAGTATCCTTAGACTATTTCAAACTTCTGTTGCATACCCATCGGGGTTTTGCCTTCATGCTTTTCAATGCTTTCACACAAATGATTAGGTAAATAATTCTTCAACGGTCTGCCGACTCCCTTTTGGTATTGATACCAGAAACTTGGGTCCAAAATGTAAGTATCACCACGGTCGGTTCGAGAACGAACTGCTCGGCCACACATTTGAGCCAACTCAATTCCTGTTTGTTGCACATACCATTCAGGATTAGCCTTCATTTTCTTAGCGGTTCTCACATCTCCCAAACTTAGATACGGAAGTTTCACCACAATACAAAAATCGGCTTCTTTACCGTCGAAACCTTGATTCAAATAAGTGGACATAATAACTCCGCCTCGGCTGGTTCGCCATTCATCAATAGCCGCATCTCTGCCGTGTGCCGATTTATCGTGTTGTATCACTCGTTGCATTTGTTTGCGATTAAGTTCACCCATACGTTGCGAAAGTTCTCGTTCAATTCTATCGGTGTAAGGCAAAATGATACCTCTTTGATTCGGATACCTATCCATAATTTCCATTATTTGTTGTGCAGTTTTATTCCAATCGGCTTCGCTTTGTCCCTTACGAGTCAGCAACCCACCTGTTTCTCTGGTATAAACGGGGCGATTCTTCAACGGGAAACTACTGTAAGCCACTCGCACAAACGCCGTTTTTTCTGGTTTTAGTCCCAATTCTTCTGCAAACATTTTAGGATTGCCAATTGTAGCACTCATAAAGATTCGACGACGACCAATGTTCAACAATAGTTCTTCAGCAAAGTCCTTGATTTCTACGCATTTGAAACTCACGAAAGTTTTCTCTGGACTTACTTGCCAAATCCAGTTGTCTCGGTCATTTTTGAGTCCTTCTACAATAGTTTCAATTCGATGAGCCACACGCATAGCCAATTTCAAATCTTTAGTGTCGGCATATTCATTACGCTTCAAATTACCTTGCAGCAACCCATAAAGTTCTTCCAAATATGCTACCCATACAGCAGCGCATTTGTTCACAATGTCTTCTTTCATATCCATTGTCATGCTCGGAACACCCGGCAAACCGAAACTTCCAGTCTTGGGTCTCCACGAGGACATTTTAAGATTACGTCGTTCCATCTCTGCGGTTTGCTCTGCACCAGCGAGGTCTAAAATCTGAGGCATACTCATTACACCCAACAATCGTTCCAACATACGCTCGCTCAAATCTAAAGAAAACGCACTCACTAAAACATCAGGCAAGTTGTGGGCTTCATCCACGACTAAAAACTCTCGTTGAGGCATCATAGGTGTCCAACCCAAAGCCGCCGCATAAGCCATGTTTGCTACGAAATAATCAGAGTTCTGGGCTTCCGTGAGTCCACCATAATAATCGCACAAAGTTTCAGGTGCTACTGTCCAATCCAAGCCATCACCTACACGCTTTTTAGGATTCTTATACGGACACTTGAAATCTTTGATGGTCACGCAAGGTGCTACATCTGCTGTGCATCCTTTTGATTTAACGGCGATTCCTGCCCGAACTTGTTGCACCGCCGCTTCCACCACTTCAGCATCACGTTCACCCGATTCCACTGGCAACTTACAACCGTAGTTTCCACGACCCATCACTGATTTCATAAACGGCATTTCCGAAAGATATTGCGCTTGCAGACCTTTCAAGTGAGTTAGCAAGTAAGAGTTGGGTCCTTCGTTGTCAGGGTCTTTTGAATCTCGGAATAGTTTCGGAAGAGTCATGGCTAAAGCCGATTTACCTGCTCCCGTCGGCATTTCCAAAATTATATTCTCATAACCGTTTCTCAAAAGTTTTGCTACGGTCGGAACAACTTGTTTTTGTTCAGGTCTTGGTTCTTCAAACAACGTGCCGTCAAACCATTTTTGATAACCCTCAAACGAAACTTCTGACTCGGCTTCCAAAACAATTTCTGTCCACTCGGTTTTTGCAGATTTCACTGGAGGCAAAACTTCTCTACCAACTTCTCCCAACTCTGAAACTTTTTTCTGTGTTGGCTTGATTTCTACTCGATAGTTATCTGGGTCGTCATCATCTTCTTCAGTTTTTGCAGTTTGATACCGTGTGCCAGCCACCCAAACTTCCAACTTGAATCGTTCACAAAACTTGACCAGATTCTTAAGTCGGCGTTCCGACAATTCCATATCTCCCGCATAACAACTTTGGTCTGTGTTCCACCGAAGGTCGTAAGTATTTCTAAGAACATCTCGATACCGACGTGTGCTACCACGAACTTGAACAGAAACCATAACTATTCTATGTGAAATCACCCTCTTAAACAAGGCGTAAAATTAAGTATCAGAAGCAACTATGATTATTTATGTTCTGGATATGTCCCGATGGTTTCCAGACTGGTTACTCACTCAACAAAGTGCAAAAAGAAGCCATGCCGATGGAAAAATATGAGCCGTATTTTGAAATGGCTTCCGCAGGTTACAAAGGTCACCCTGACTATAAACTTTCACCAGAAGACTTGATGAATAAAAACATCTGGGTATGTGACACGAATGATGAAGTAATTTTACCGACTCGAACAATTGCAGACAGTTCTTTTGAAAAAAGGATAACATCACACCCGATGCTTACCGTGCTTCCAAGATTATTCGTGATAAATCAAGATTTGGAACTGGTTTTAGAACAAAAATCCGAACTAAAAGTTTTGGATACCACTTCTCAAAAAGTCTGGAACTTACAAATAACTTGTGAACAACTTGTCATCGCTGACCAACTGCGTAGAAAGATTATTGATGGAGAGTATGAAAACTTCCATGATGCTGGTAGTTTCCATGACCCATACGGAAAATTAGAACCAATGAAAAACAAGTGGTATCGTTGTCGAATTAACAAGGCTACTCAAGACTCAGATTGGGCATTTTCAGATGATAGCACGGCTGCACAGATGTTAATAGAAAGGCTGACTACTCAATGGCAATCCGTCGGCACAGCATATCCTGAATGGAATGTCAGATACTTAAAGAATCGAGTGCGAAGAAGGAGCGTTGGCTTGCACCCAGCCTTCTTAATTCAGCCCACGGACTTTAGTTTCTACACTCAGATTCTCAACTGGTCTCAACCAGATTCCGAAACTTTGCTTGAAGGAGGTCGCTTGTAATGGAAGCGTATCTTACAATGGGTGTTGCTAACCGACCCCGTGATGACAAAGTTTCAGATGGTGGAGACGATGCTTGGTTTCTAACTAATTCTGTTTTCAATGCTGTGGGAGTAGCCGATGGTGTCGGAGCATGGCGTTCTAAAGGAATCAATGCTGGTGAATGCGCTCGTGAACTAATGAATCTTTGTCGAGATTATTATTCCGATACTGCCCCTTGGCAATATCCACAAACTTGTTTAGAAACTGTTATCCCTTTGTTGCGTGCTGAAGGCAGCACTACTGTTTTGGTAGCCAAACTTTCAGAGGATACTGACACACCCGTTTTGGAAGTGGCTCAAATCGGAGACTCAGACCTTGTAGTGTATCGTCAAAATTATGTCGTGTTTCAAACGTTGCCCCAACAGCACCGTCACAATCAACCCTTTCAAGTAGGGCCTCGTGAATCAGATACTGCGGGTGATGCTCAAAATTACAGCGTTGGTGTGCAACCTGCCGATTACATCGTGCTTGGCACAGACGGTCTCTGGGACAATCTTTATGCTTCTCAAGTAGCCCAAATCCTTGCTGATGCTCCAAAAGATGTTAGCCCCAACACTTTAGCCAATCGAATAGCCACGGCTGCTTACGCCGCCTCACAGGACCCTGATATTTGGTCACCATTTGCTCAACGAGCCTATGAACAAGGAGAAATCCGTCGTCAAAACTTTGAAGAACATTTAGGCGGTAAGCCCGATGACATTACTGTGATAGTTTGCCTTGTTTCGCAATAATCTTAAACTTGTTCCGCAGGGGAATGGTGTGAATGGTCATGTCCCACAAAATAAACAGCCAACAAAAAGATGCAAGCGTGAAAACTGGTCAAAGTAAATGTCATCCACGCTTGTTCTCGATAAGCCGAAATCACTTCTAAACTGTGTAAAATACCATCCAATCCCAAAAAGAATTGAACTACTCTGGTCATATAGCCTCTAATGTTTGATGTTTTACTCATTGGTTATCCCATTCCTCTATCTCTGAAGCATTGTCTTGTTTTTCTTGTTCCATCACGATTCCTCGTAAGTGCTGTTCAAATGCTTCTTGAAGTCTGCCTTGCACTTCTTCGTATTCTTCATGGTCAGGACATACATGAAACTCAATGTGCCTCACATGGTTGTGAATCCATCGGCTTTCCAGAATAGTCCGAAAGTTCAAAAGAAAGTTCAACAAAGCCATAATCAGTAAAATCTGAGTCCAGAACCCCATAGGTTCCATTGGGTTCACGCACCGAATCCAGAAATACCCAGCATCTTCATAGCCTTGTCAGGTGTCAGTTCGCCGTCTTCAACTGCACCAGTATGAATACCGTAAGGATAACAAGTATCTCCCCAATCACAATACCGACAATTCCAATCACCGACTTGCATATTGGGTTTCTTTTCCCAATTGGCGATGGCTGTTTTGGATAGTTCACCACGTTCCATTTTGAGTTCAAAAGTTTCAGCATCGTATCGAAGTTGGAAATCACGAGGAGGTGGATTCTCGGTGTCTTTCAGATGGTCCAAAACTTTGTAATAACGGTCTTTGATGTTGTCCATCGTCAAACCAGAAATCTTTTTCATAGGCACACCTGCTTCCATACTTGCCAGAGCATCGGGTTCTAATTCATTACCGTAGCGGTCTTTGACAATGATTTCACCGTCGTAGCCATCTGAAAGGCTGATGTCAAACCAAGTGGTGTGTCCATCATCCACTTGACAATAAACAATACGGAATGATTCAATTCGCACACCGTAGTATTCCTCCAAAGGCTTCCTCATGTGAAGGTAAATCGCAGTTTGCATAACGTGTTCAATCTTTGGGCTTCCATTGACATAGATTTTGTTACCAAAACCGTAGATTTCTTTCTTGGAAAAATAGCCTCGATTGGTTTTCATCTCAATACCGATTCCGAGGTCTGTGTGAATCTCTTCAATCTGGCCTTCATCATCAAGGTCGAAATCTCTCAGCAAAACATCCACTTCACCAGACATGATGAGTTCGCCTCTGGGGTCGCCGTGACTAATATCTTGACGCACTTTGACGTTACCATCCAGATAAACTCCAGCCCTTGCCCAGTTTTGTTGGAAGTTTTCTTCCATAGCATGACCTACTGCAAACTTAATGAAAGTCTGGTCATTTGGCAAATTGGTTCGAGGAGTTTTAGTCTTGGAATACCAAACTTGACGATGGCACTTGCCAACCAACTTTTCGTTTCCTTTTTCATCTGTAATCCAACAACTTGCACCCGTTGGGTTCATACCACCCAAACTTGTTCGGAACGAACCGTGTCTCATGCTGTTAAATACTGGTCTCAATACATCTGTCATTTCTTAATCACCTTTTTCAAAGCAAAGGGCAGGTTTCCGCCCATTACAATTCCACATAGGCATACCACCTACTTAAAGTTAAACTTTCAAGCCGAGCGACCCGCACGTTTGAACTCACCTTTGAGACAAACACCCAAAACAATTCTGGCTCCTTCATCATCTTCAACTGAAACCTTGAGATGCTTTCGCTTTTCTCCGTAGTCTTCAAAAACTAACCACTTGCCTTCACCAATATCTAATCGAACTTGCATAAGTTTCAACACCTTCAAAATAATTCTTCATCTTCAGCAGCAATCTCGCCTTCCAAACCAATGTCTTCCACCGCTTCTCGATTAGCAAACATAAACTCCATGTGTGGCATTTGTTCAATGCTTCCAGCCTGAATGAAAGTTTCTAACGTAGTTCGGATGTCGTCTTCAATAGTTTCAATCAACTTTGCCATCCCATCCCAATCACCGAACCAACCCATTTCAAATCGAATCAATGCTACATCTTCGGAATCCTTTTTAGAAATGAAAACTCGCTTGTGGTGTTCCATTTCATATCGCATAGACATCATACGAAAGAAATTGCTCAAAGTTCCGTTATCGGCAACTTCTGACTTGTCCACTACGGAATAAAGAAACACGAAACCTTGTGGCCGCAGACCCATTTCATCATACTGACTCATTACATCTCGCAAATCCACTTGAGTTCCATTTTCAGGGTCAATCATTTCAAGCACCCACCATTTGTTTAATGTCTTCTTCCGAAACACCTTTGCTTCGCAAGTATTCAGAGAAATCGAAACCTTCCCAGTTCTTAACAACATCCAGCATCATTTGAAAATCAGGCAACAACGCCGCAGTTTCAACTTTTTGAGTTCTTTGAATCGGTTCGGTTTGACCCGGAATATGATAATTACTGACATTCAAGAAATAACCTTTGTCAATCATGCTTAGAATAACGGTTCGAGCCACATCTGCATTTGATTGTTGGTCCAATGAAACTTTAACACGTTCCACAGCATTACCCATAACTTCCATTTGATGTTTGACAATTTCTCCCATAAACAACTCTGGATTTTCGGCCAACCAATTGCTCAATGTTGCACTCGGCACACCTTTCTTCAACAAAAACTCTTCAAAATTAGAAGCCGTAGCCACCACAAAACGAAGTGGGTCATCTAAAACATTAAACATCACAAAATAAACATCATCGGTATCAACACCAGATTTCATTTGAATGTCGGCAGTAACAACTACTTCCATGTCATTGTTTAACCCCAATTTGACTGAGTTAATTCTATCCATGCCGTTGTTATACCAAATGACCTACTTAAAGGTTCAGTTCCAACCTTTCCAAATCTGCTCCACTTCCAATGATTTTACACATTTGTGGCAAAACTCTTCAGCATCAGAACTTTTGTCATACCAATAATCACCACACCCATTAGAACACGGTTGCCAATCCTCTTCATCCAACAGCATATCCCATCGGTCTTCGGGTTTCACACTTGGAAACATTTCCATCGTAGGGCGAACTGTCTCTTGACCACAACCATTTGGCTGATGAGAGCCACATAAAAACGAGTAGCCTTGTTCCACCTTTGTAAAATAATTGATACCCATACCGCACTTACAATGATGTGTTGTCGCTATGGTTGCTGTATGTGTTCCTTTACTGGGGGTATCACTCATACTGTATCCACAATCCCAACAGTCCACATCATAATCACCGCTTCGACTTTCAAAACTGCTGAAGGTGTTAGTGCTATCACACATTTCACAAGGAGGACTATCGTGATGAGTTCCCATGTTATCACTAACCCTGAATCAACTATTTAAAGAGTTTCATTCGGAGTTTTGAACGCATCAACCGCCGTTGCGGTTTGAAGGGAGCCTCCGGCGACACTCTCACCCCGGATAGGTTCGGAAAGGCTGTCCGAGAGACCGACGGTCTCAACCACCGAAGTCTTCAGACTCGGTTTGGCTAAACTATTTTGAGTCCAACTTTGAGCGAGTGGCGGTGCTTCATAATA
>UEXN01000028.1_pt2 | contig 31952 bp, 67 predicted proteins | sample 1796711 | NCBI WGS metagenome assembly UEXN01 (sample SAMEA4772470, study PRJEB27181) | metagenome | reverse complement strand
GGACACCGCCGCGCACTAACACATCGTACACTGTAACCATTCCGTTCATGGTCTTAGTCGACTCGTACTCTTTGACGATACACCCAGTAGGCTTTCCATCAACGTGCTTAGTTCTCACCAGATCACCTACTTTCATTGAGCACTCTCCCGCTTTGCTTTACTCTCAGCCAATACCTTCGCAACCCACTCGCCATTAAACTCTGCTGCATACTCATCACGCAGCACCAACAGCTTCTCGCCGTCTTTAGTTTCATTCTTCAGCTTATATCCGGGGATCACAAACTCAGTACCTACAGGCGCTCCAAGGAAGCATTCACACACAGCGTATGGTACGGACTTCCATTTCCATTTCGTGTCGCCTGTCGTCTTGTCCTTCCAGCTACGACGAAAACGCCGAAACTGCATATCTACAACGCGAGCTTGAATATTGCTACCGCCTTTGTTTGGGATGATTACCAGATCGTCTGTCTTGAGATAGGCCATGTTTGCCCTCCTTTGCTTGATTACCTATACAGTATACCATAGAAAAGTGGTGATTGTCAATAGAATAGTTGTCAAGAGAGTGTCAACGGGATAAATCTACGCCGTTCTTTAGATCTTTCATATACTTGTCGCGCGCCTCGTTGGATGTGTGACGGCTAATCGAAAAGGATCCTGATTCTTCGTTGGCTGTGCCTGTGTACTTCACGGCTGTCTCTGTGCCAAGCTCTTCAACGCAATCAGCGCACTCGTTAATCTTGCCGCCAGCAGCGCGTTTAAGATGTCCATCGAGATCAAAAAGATCGTTACAATGTTTGCATGTTTTCATATTCATAATAGTTTAACTCCTTACCAGTCAATGGGATCATTTGAAATAAGTGCGGTGATGGTTCCCTTCATCAGCCGATCCTCTTGACACTCTTTCACAGCAGTGATCGAGCGTTCTCGCTGCAACTCCCTAGCGCGCGCACCGATGTCAAAGAAGTCATCCTCTGAAACCTGATACGTGCTACCTTCGAGGGTCGCAGTATCCTCCTCGCTATCTTCTGCTGGCCAGCCCCACTGATCAGCGTTGCGATCCCATTGCCCGCGTAGCTCAGCGGCTAGATCAAGAAAGTCCATGCCTGCCGTCGTTCGCTGATCTCCTGAAGCATGTGCAGCCACTTCGAGCGCGAACACAATCTTCTCAAGATCTTTAGAGTCGAGCTTAATCATTCGCCAGTCTGTCATCGTCATATAGTACCTCCTAAGTACAAGTGTATTATCTCACATTTAAGCGAGAAAGTCAATAAGTTTATTGTAAAGTAAATGTCAAGCCCACGGGGGTCGCTGTTCTCACCGCGTGCTCCCACTCGCCAGTCTCCCTTTCACTGCCTCAAAGCTAGACTTAGTTTTGATGCTTTTTGGCTTTCTCCCCCAAAATACTTGGTAGGGGTATCGGTTCGTTGGAGACATTGAACCAGACCTTTACATATAGTTTGCCGTGGGCTTGACAAAAACTTTAATAATATCAATAGGTTGCAGTCCTCTCGATGTGAATATCAAATCCCCACCCTTGAGTCTCGTTGTCATCCGTTTCCTCACCGATGCGGACGAAGCGGTAATATTCAGCAGCTTGCGAGATCTCGCCATCCACTTCAATATCCTCACCATCGCACCAATCAACAAAATCCTGAATGGCTTGGATTCCTTCAAACGAATCATACCACTTGATCTCGCTCCAGCGGAACAGGAACGCGCCCTTTTTGCCGGCATAATCTTCGATCAAGTTGTCGGTATCACCCCAACACAACTTCCGCGCTTCTGGTGACTTTGCCATCGTGACCATAAACTGTGGCATGACTTCGGGGCCAACTGCTAAAATAACTTCTGAACGATATCCCATACTTACGCCTCCGCTGGATTATTGAGTGCTGCTGAGACAATCACCATTGATTCGGCGGTGTCCTCGTCTGATTCGCTGATTTGCTGTGATAGCATGAGCATCGTAATCAGAACCTCAAGGTTTTCGCGATTAGACTCCATTGGAGTCAGAGAAGGTCTTTCGTTGACCAAAGATATTTCAAGCATGTGGTTCTCCTTAACTACCCCTATATTATACAATAGGTGGCAGAGAATGTCAATAAGAATGTTGTAAAGGAAGTGTCAAGACGAGTATGCACATTTCGGAAGGTTGAGCTTTTGCCGTATTTCCGCTTGCCAAGCATCATCGCCCTCGGAATAGCCGTAGGAGTAGTCCCATGACCGCTTTTCCTTGGTGGAGAATACTTCTTTGATAGGTTTAGCGTCAGTCGTCCAGTTCGCAGGCATCGGCGACACTTTATGGGTCGGCAACACAGTCAGCTTGCTGTGAGCATATGCGCTTTCGGGGTCAAGCTGGTGCAAAGACATATCGCCAATGTTGTTTCGCGTGTAATACTCGCCGCGTAGTTGTCCGTTGGTACTGACCTGTAGAGGACTTCCCTCGCGATGAGCGTCTATTGTTTTCCATTCGATGCCGGTGATCAGCCCCGTGACTGTGATCGCGCCATATTCATCGGTCTTTGGGTTGAAGCCGTTTCGCTTGGCAATCACCATCGTGCCAATGCCAACACCGAGAGCCTTAAACTTTTCATACCATTCTTCGCGAACTTGGCGCGTACGCTCCGCATAGATCGCGTAATCATTCTTGACGTTCTGGCATACGCGCCGTGTGTGCCCCTTCAATCCACAGTAACCACAGGTCACGTTCTTCATGCGCGCGGCTTTAGCTGCCTTGGCTGTGACCTTTTGACCCGTCGCCAGATCAATCTTAGTGCGCTTGAGGTAACTCTCTCGCGCACTGTTAGCTTTGTTGGTGTGATAGTCGATGTTCCACTGGCGATCAGTGTTGGTTCTTTCGATCTCCACATCGCTCATTGAGCGATATGCCTCGATCTCTTTCATCTGGTACTCGTACCTGCGTTTGATCTCGTCAGTAAGAGATGGACAAGCGCGCTTATTGTGGCCGGTTTGGTAGCAGTGAGAGCAGCGAACGGTTCCGTTATATGACATATGATTTTCTCCAGTGGAGTGGGGTGATTGATTTCTCTAACTTATGATCTATTATCTCATATATAAGAGGAAAAGTCAATAACTAAGTTGTCAAGAGAATGTCAGGTAAATGTGCGGCTTTGGTCTTACTATCCAGACCCTCGTATTTCCGAAGTGCCGCCGGCCTCCGTAGTGTTTTCTAATGTTTGCAACCATCAGATGCCCGATGCATCGGGCTAGCGTCAACACACGCTAAAATGCTACAGCTTTCACTGTTCCAACGAAGCATAACGCCTCTCACCAAGACATCAACGACAACAGTGCCGGCAGCATCGTTATAATGAGTGACTTTCGTGACAAGCCCATGTCCGCTGTGCGTATAATAGTCTGGATTAAACTCGTTAGTCCACTTTACCAAATCACCGACTTGCATTGATTACCTCCACACGATGCGCCAAAATCCAAGCTGTACGCCCATCATTCCAGTGTACAAGAGGCTGCCGACCAGCATGATCGCTGGCATGCCAGCCCACAATAACCCCCAGCAGTCCAACTCGCGAGTTAAGATTTCTTACCAAATCACCGACTTTCACTGATCACCTCTACGTCAAGTGGGTGCGCGTGCATTCGATAATCACTCTTAATAGATTGTACGAGTGCGACCCTATTATAATCATCTTCTTTAATCGCGATGATAAGACCGACCAAAGGCTCACGGCGGTGCGATAGCTTCACGCGGACGAGATTACCGATCTTCATGATACCACCTTCATGTCCTCAGACTTGACCCAGCCAAACTTACGGCGATGTGGCCAATAGACTTGTGCAAGGTCATTAAGGCTGCCACCCAGCTTCACTACCAAGCCGAGTTTTCCAGCCTTGGCTCTCCGCCCCATGCGATATTTGCTTTGAACAATGCTTCCGACTTTAATCATAGAGATACTTTTCCTTACTTGATATACTATATTATACACTAAAAATGCAAAGAAGTCAACAACTAAGTTGTCAAGGAAATGTCAGGAGAGTTGCTAACTACCTCCAAGAGTCTCGGCAACATGTGGAACACCATACCATGCTTAGGGAAGTTGACGAGCCAGCCGTCATTTTCCCACGCCAAGATGACACCGATGTTACCATCCATTGTCTCACGTACCAAACTGCCGACTTGCATATATATCTCCTTACTTGATATGCTATATTATATAACAAAAACAGCTATAAGTCAATAGAATAGTTGTCAAGTAAGTGTCAAGGGTCGAAAATGATGCAGAAACCTTTCTTCTACAATGCGCCTTCGACCTTTTACCCATATTGCATGAGTCCGAGTAACCGTATTATCTTCGTTAGTCTGCGTATTCTCCACGCCTAAATATAAAATAGGGCCACAGGACAGCCAGAATCGATAGCCAGAGTCTGGATCAGCACCTCTGGGTATTGACCAAGCTGTATAGTTGCAAATCTTATACAGTTTGCCAACTGCGAGTTCATACTTGTTCAAAATACCTTAACTCGACCAGAGGGTACGCAGAGATTCCGCTGAAAGGCTCAGCGACTTTCCACAACCTCCCTGTCGCCCTGACTCCTTGTCGTACAACTTTAAGGACAATGAATAAATCGTTGTCAATAGGTTCATGCGGAGAAAACTGCTTTCGCCTTACCAGATCACCGGCATTCATTTCTTTTTTCCTCAATGTGGCGACATTTACGCCGAAAGTTATAGCCTGCGCAAGTACAAGAATAAGAGCCCTCAGAGAGTTTAACGGTGTAAACATTTCCTTTACTGCCCTTTACACTCCAAGTCTTTTCTCCAGCCACAGGCGCGCTTACAGGCGGGTTATAGACCATATAATCCGACAACTCGTCGAGCGTTGTACCTTCGGGCACCTCAATCCACACAGAACCAGCGATTCCATAGCGGATTCCCGTGTGACTTGTGAAAAGTGCCGGTTGCATTGAGACTTCTACTGGGCTCATGTAAGAACTGCTCCAAGTGCGAAGCCAATGGCCACAAGAAAAATAAACTCTAAACGCATGTTAAGCCTCCTTTACACTGCGTTGCATGTGAAAAAATGAATACCAAAAAACAATAACGCACCCCAACACACGGCGTCCACCGCCACTAAAGTCATCGCTAACCTGTTCTGTCCAATCTTAATAGCTGTTCTACCCATAAAACTCTCCCTTTTATACATATAATATATCATCGTTAGCACCATAAGTCAAGTATCCTTTAGTAAAGAAGATGTCAAGTACACCACATCGTCACTTCTTTCGTTGACCATGTATTTTTCACCGTCAATCCATACAATCCATATCTCATCTAGCCTGCCGCCATCTTTACGGTCGTCACTCACATAGCTGTCTATTACAAGTGCGGGATTAGACCAGTCGTCATCTCCAAATGTTTTCGGCTTGAACGATATTAGATCACCTACCTTCACTTATAACCTCAAGTTCATCCGCATACATTATAGATCCGCCATCTTCTGATACCCATACCGGACTTACCCACAAAACTTTAATGCCGGGCGGTTCATGAAACTGGCCCCACATCTCAATGTCTGTTTCTATAACCAGTCCAACGCCATACCCAGATTCATTAACATTTTTTACCAAATCACCGACCTTCATTGAATCACCACCAATCGTTGCGCTTGCTCTTCAGTATAATGCCAGTGACCGGCGATATCATCCCATTTTACGACGGTGTAACCATCGATTATTTTTTCAATCTCACCAATAGCTTCCTCATATTTCCACATTGGGGACATCTTGACTTTATCTCCGACCTTCACTTATCACCTCCATTGATGTCGTCTTCATCCACTCCACCTTGCCATCCTGAAATAAAACTTTAGCCGATAGTGAGTTGTGTCCAGTAAGCGATAACTGCAACACGATTCCATAATCAGTTTCAAGCTGCTCGGCACGATCATTGCTGACGCCTTCCCATTTAACTAAATCACCTACTTTCATAATCCTCAAGCCTCGTCAGAGTGCTGGCTTTGCACCATTGTTTTCGTCCACTGTGAAACCATAATACCTTATGGGTGGGCAGTTCCGTGCTAGTTTTAAGCACAATACCCAACAAATACCTGCGAGGATATATGGTTCCTTTTGCATGCACAATCAAATCCCCAGTTTCTATCTTTGGTAGTTTCGGATTTAACATATTAAAGCTCAGGAGCTATAAAGGTTGGTGTGCCCTCACCCTGCCACGCTCCAGCAGTGTTATACTCAAACCATTCAGCAGCCTCAATCTCTGTACACTCCAGCCACTGTTGGATGGCGTTAACACACAAATCAATATTATAGGCTGCGACATTCATTGACTCGACCCTTGGCCAATGATCAATCGGAGAGGCAACCACGCCGACAAGAGCTTTGTCAAAGTGTTCTCGCGGCTCTAAATAAAGTGCTTCAGGGTGTATTTGTGAAATGGGTTGTAGTATCATTGTTCTTTCCTTTGTTGTTCTTTTTCTAAATCTTCTTCGGTTATATGTTCTAAAAACATTTCATGAAATCTTAACTCTGCGCCGTTGGTCATGAAGACGTTCCAAACGCCAGAGGGTGGAATGGGCCCATTATATTGTATTCCACATTCGAGCAGGATACCACAGCGCGAGTCTGGCATGTTAGGATCGTGTGTCCCCTCTTTAATACGGACAAGCTCACCCACCTTAAACTTCTTCATCTGGCTCCCCCTCATCCTCGCCGGCGATCCAGTCAACTGGTGAGGCTTCCGCTTGCTCAGGATCCCACTCCCACGATTTCTCATAATATCCATCTTCGTTATAGCCAGCCTCATGGTAATATGTATTGAAAGTAAAACCATCGCGGGGATAGTCGTCATATCTATATCCAGTCATTGAATCTGGATAGGACATCATTGAACCTGTTGTCACGCCGCCAAGATTGAATAAGATCCGCGAGATAACCTCTTGCATATAATCTATCTCTGCTTGTTCTTCGGCAGCCTTAGCCTCTTCTTCGGCGCGTGCTTGTGCGCGCTCCTCTTCTTCTCGCTGCCGACGGAAAGCATCTAAATCAACGACATCGCCCATTAGAATGGTAGCTCCTTATGAGATAGCGGGGAAGATTCCCACACCAACTCGTGAAAGATTGTATCAGCGAACTCCTTTGCAAGCTTGATATGTGCGAGCGATGTCTTGGGGTCATACGTATCATCTCGGAGATCCTCAAACCTCAAGTCGGCAACCACGCACACACCCGCATTAGTGCGCGCGCCGATCTTCCGACACAATGACCATAAATCGCCATCGTGTGTCCAGAGCGTACGCCCATAGTTGCGCGCATTTTTTCCTGCCTTCCATGCCTTGACCACGGAAAGATTGTCAGTTGTTTTCATTGATTCAAATGATGACATATAAATCTCCCTTACTTTATAAATATACCCTATAAACCGAAAAAAGTCAATGTATTTATTGTCAGGGAAATGTCAAAGCGCCGGATTGTCAGAATCAGCGAGAAAAAGTGCATCAGTATAGTCTTTTGTAAACCTTAGACTGACCGGATCTTTGCCTGCTTCGTGGGCTTCGATTGCTTTTCTTGCGAATGCGCGGAGCATTTTAATGTGCTTGATCTTTCCATAAGAAAGTTGATGACTCCAATCCCTTGGTACAACATACTTCCGATAAAAATGTCCAGCGATCTTGAAAGCATCGGCAATGCCTTCGATGTCATCCGTGTCTATTACTATTGTCAGCTTCACTTACAACCTCGATTTTATCTTTATTTGGAGTTAAAATATGCTCGCTAGCGGTTTCATTGCACCACATTGTATAGAAACAAAGTTCACCTACGTCAGAGAGTTGTGTTTTGGTTACAACACCATGATACGGTATCGACCATGACATATCATACGACATGGCCATGTCATAGTTTTTAAGCTCTGCGTATTGAACCCTAACAAAATCGCCAACACTTATTGTTTTCTTATCTTCAGACATCATCGGATCCTGCCGTGACGCTTTTCAATAGTTCCAAGTCTGTGAAGGGGAGCCCGTGAAGGTTTCCGTTAATCAGTACGCGCGCGAATGGTTCTGAATCAATATCGCCCCATGATTCTGGAACGCCACTGGGAGTTTGGCGCCAACACTTGCTAGAGTATATTTCTGTTACCAAACCGATGTGGGTGTGCCATTTTACTAGGTCGCCTTTCTTCATTATTTTATGCTCCCGTGGTCGTATTCTTGTATATCATGCATTGGAACCCCTTCAATCGGAATTCCTAGCGTGTTGATTGGCAATGCCATGATGATCAGATCACCGCGATAGACGCTGTCGCCGAATGTAAGGAGCCTGTACCCCATTACACTTGAATCGTAACGATAAATCTCCCAGCGTTGATTATCATACATAGTTGCCTTGAACCACGCACCGGCCGTAAATGAAATGCTCACGACTATTGCGCCTAATATAATCTCTATCATTTTTCGTTTCGCTTAGCTTTGCGGGGGGATTCCCAGTTTCTATTGATTAGTTGTACGTTGCCTGCTTGGAAGGAGTTGCGCCTGCCTAAGTGAAATACTCTTACAATCTTTTCCCATGTGTGGTACTCATCCACCACGACGGCGGGGATTGCATGCCATTCGTCTGACTCAATATATCTCACTCTGACTAAATCGCCGATTTGCATGCGGCTGCTCCTGTGGTTTGCTTAGAAAAGAAAAATCTGGGCGGAAAAAAAATCGCGCGATGGCTTGCTGGTATGTATTCTCTTCTCTCCGCGTTTTTCATCTATACTACTCTCGCCAATCCCGCCGTGTCCGAATAGTTCCTCATCTTGTCGAGATTATTCCACTTAACGGTGAATCGAGGATCGCCGTGGACATATGCAACCGCCACAATAATGCCGACTTTACCCTTCCAATAACCTCGGCGGCTCTTGCGCTTAACCAAATCACCAACTTGAAACTTAGAAATCCTTGCCATTTTATCTATTACTCGCTTTTAGTGGCGCTACGCCATTGGGGACTTCACCCTCAACCATGCCGCCGTGCTTTGCAATAACATTTGTTACTATTTGGACAGGGACATATGGAAACACCTGTTCTTGGTGTGATTTGGTGGAGTCCTTCATTTCAACATAATCATCGAACAACTCTTCATAATCCGATGGAAATCCTACCTCAACTTCAACATATCTATCTGCATTGTCGCTGCGCGGCGCACAATAAGCGTGCTGGTTCGCTTGCACCGACATCTTAAAACCATCGGCACATACAACTAACTGATTTCTATTATCTTTTTCCATTCTTATTCTCCGTCAAGGATCTTCTGTATTGCTTCTTGTAGTTCATACATAGATAGCGGGTCTTCGGGTAAGCTATTGATAATCTGTTGGATATCATGTAACTTTTTCTGGGGTGAGATGATTTGCATTCGTGGGTTTTTGGTTTCTTGCTTTGTCTTGTCTGGATTGTTCCAGTTTGTTGTTGTTTGAAAAAGATCACGGTCGTGATATCCCATATTCGTTTGTCCTGTTAGTGGTAAAAGTTAAAAGTGGTGCGCTTAGCGGGATTTGAACCCGCGACATCTGCTTTATAAGAACAACGCTCTAACCCCTGAGCTATAAGCGCAGGATCTGGGGCTAACTTGTGGCGTCCGGTCTTTCGACTCTGGTTTATGTTCGGGTAAGCTGTCTCCTTCTTATTAAAATGGCTCCCGTTGAAAGACTTGAACTTTCGACCCTCTGATTAACAGTCAGATGCTCTAACCAACTGAGCTAAACGGGAATAGGTGGTACACCCTGTTGGATTTGAACCAACGACCCTCGGCTTAGAAGGCCGATGCTCTATCCAACTGAGCTAAGGGTGCTTATTTTCTAAGTCATCTCATATGGGTCATGGGTCTGTTGTGCTGAGTGCACTATTCTGAGTTCAGTCTTTGCGTTAGATTGCACAAAGTTCTCATAAAAGTAAACAGGATGGTCACCTGAAACGAGGGCAATCAGCACATCTCCATTGCTTGATCCCATCTTTGCGGCTGACAGCCACGCAGTCGCTTTGTCTGGTGAACCAAGATATCGCGAGCGAGATAGCTTGCCTTGTGGTCCTTGAAAAATAGCTGTATAAATCATTACATTTGTCTCCGACATTAGATTAGTTTTCCTTTCTTTCTTGATCTTCTTTACATATTATAACAGATTCTGACTCCTCTGTCAACTTAATAATGTAAAAAATATCACCCTCTTCAACATCGCAAGGGAAAGCGGTGAGAGGGATGACCGCGTACCCCGGCTGGGCTGTGGCGGGGTTCATGTTGATCTCGACGGTGGCCAGCAGTTCATCTTTAGAATCAACAGTGCCAATCAGCACGAATGTAGTAAGTAATAGTCTCATGTTTTCTCTTTATATATGGTGGGCTCTCTCGGGCTTGAACCGAGGACCACCCCGTTATGAGCGGGACGCTCTGACCAACTGAGCTAAGAGCCCGATTTGTTACCGACAAACCGGTGGTTTTGCAAAGAGTAGCATGTTACGCTCTGGTTTCCAGCCAGACTGTTCAACATACTTTATTTTTGCTTGTTCAGAGTTTGGTGCATCGGTGTGCCCGATCTCTGCATATTCTCTAGTTTTTGTATTATATTGCATTATTGTATAAGTATCCATATTTTCCTTTTTAAGATGGTGGGTCGTCTGGGGATCGAACCCAGAACCTATTGGTTAAAAGCCAAGTGCTCTACCATTGAGCTAACAACCCAGTTATTGTGTTATTGTGTGGGTGCCTTAATCTGTTTTGGCGGCTTGCATAGACCTTCCTCAATCAAGTCCATCGCCCGTCGACCGAACCAGCCCTGCAATGACCACGCGAGTCCAGTATCAATAAGGTGCTGCCATGCTTGATAGTATTCTTCTGGTAGTTCATGTTCCATAAACCCTTCAGCAATGCCGATTGCCTCAAAATCAGACATCCATCTCTCCATTGTGTAGTGTCTCTTCATGGACTGTGAGCATTTCGCCTGTTTGGAGTAGGTGGATTACCCAGCCGCGCTCGGTAGTCAGTACCATATCCTCCTCGAAATCTTCAAGCGCAATACACTCTCCCTCTACATCACATTCACTTAGTAAAACTGCTGGCCCTTGATCCAACCATACTTTTACTTGTCCCGCTTTCATATTTCTCATCCTTTTTTATTGTTAATGGTACTTGAGGCGGGAATCGAACCCGCATGCCCAAAGGGCGAGAGATTTTAAGTCTCTTGTGTCTACCAATTCCACCACTCAAGCTCTGTCTGTCTCTTATTACTCTCTTATAATACCACTAGTGGGGCTGAATGTCAACTACTTTATTAGAGTTTTTTGTCAGGAGGATGTCAAGACAACTTGAATAGTTCTTCTTCAACAAAAAAACGATAGCTGTGGTCTGTGCAATATACAACGTAGATATATTCGGCTGGCCACTCATTCCACTCTGCAACATCAACTTCCACTATGATTCCATAATAAGGGGGCTCATCGTGATCATCTTCATAGTATGGGTAGTAAAATTGATAGAAAGTATACCTACATCGCACGAGATCGCCCACCGCATAGCGGGCTGCTGGTTCGTATTCATCCACATACTAACTATGTCACTCATCACACTTTCTTCAACCAATCTTCTGGGCACCAGTTAACTTCTTCCCTAACCGTTGATTCATATGCTGACGGTGGCTTAAACCAGCGTACTCTCGCAAACTTATATTTTGCTTTAGAGCACCAACCTTGTCCATTAAACATGAAGAAGATCTTAGCAGCCTCAACATTGGCACACTGTTTTATAATCTCTTCTCGATAGCCTGTCTTATCATGATATTTCTTTATCGAGTTCAGCTTCTGCACAACTTCCGGCAGCGGCGTCTCTACATTCATTTCTTTATCCATATCATCGATCTTCTCTAAAACTATTCCTAGTCCTTTGTTCTTTCTCCGATACAAACAAACCAAATCCCCTACATTAACTTTGGGCATTACACAACCTCCATATAATATAATATATCACGTATCATCGACTACTGCAACATTATAGTTGTCAAGGAAATGTCAGTAGTCGTCGCGCTTGGGAGCTTCTAAGATCGCATCAATATATCCAGGAGGAACTTTAGCAATAAGGTAGCGCCAGCCCATCCACTTTGGAAAGCTAATGGCTTCTGACAGAAACTTGTCCAAGGTTTGTGAGGGCTCTTCTACTTCTATTATAAGAGTGATATGATTTCCGCCATCGTCGGACTCGAATCTTACAGTAAATCTGCCATCGAATACACCTGCGACATGCAGCATCAATTTTTTCTTTGCCTCTTCTTTGTCTGCCTTCTCTCCACTAAAATGTATATTAGCCATGTTGTCCCCTCCCAGTACTTAAAATTTCAACATCATCTTCGTTGCCGTCTAATATTATTAAACGGTAGTCTGGCTCGAACCCACAAGAATGAACCACTATAGCAGTGTCAACCTTAGCAGACACTTGCATAACGATACCATATCTATAGATTGGATCTGCGCCTACCAGTTTATCGGGGTGAGCTTCAAATGTGGCGTGGCCTATCACCCATCGCACCAAATCGCCTTTTGAAAACTTGTCCACATAATAACTATGCAGCTAGGCCCCTGACAGGCTTGCTATATGCTCTTTAAGCTCTTCGTAGCCACCAATAACGACACTTTCGTGCTCTAATTGTTGAATAACAATAGGAAAAGTACTCCAATTATATTGTTCTTTGATCTGTTCTCGGTAACTTTTAGAGAAATCTGCTTCGATAAACACATACTCTTTATTAGGGTATAGCTCCATCAAGTCAGCGCATGCGCGCAAGCATGATGGGCAATCAGATATTCCATATACTAAATATATCATTCCTTTAGCCTCGTCTTATATATTGTAACCACTGACCGATTTGTGCGATAATCTACATGCACATCACATCTTCCCTTAAATATATTCCTTAGATTGGATACAGTGGCGACAGATGTATCTCCTTCTGAATATATCACAACTTCTGTCTGTCCTCGGTTCGCCAACTTTATGGCGTCACGGTGCGCTGCTTTTATGGAGGAGTACACGCCCTTAAAGGAGCGATTATTGGTGCCGTCAAAAAGACAGTAAATATAAATATTGGTCACTGTGACATCTCTTCACCGTCGCTGCCGCCATCCAGCAGTGCGATTGTTATTTGTACAGTCGTTTCGCAGGCTCTAAGTGTGCGCTCTGTTTCTTGGCGCTTAGCCTCGTCTTCGCCATCACATGCTATCTTGTGTTGTAGCTCTGCGGCCTCCAATCGTGAGATCGACTCCAGCATCATCAACGAAGCAAACATGCCCGATGAAAACTCCGCGACTCTCTCTCTGATCTCGGAGAATGGCCCGACTAGCAAAATGTTACCTGTGCGGTTCACTGTCGCCATCCAAATCTTGAAGGGTCAGGGTTAAAAATTCTTCTTGAATCTTACAGTTTAAGATCTCTTTTCTAAGTGTCTCTTTTTTATCTTGTAAGATCTGTAGCTGTATCATACAAAAGTTCTTGATCGTCTTTACTTGTTCATTGTCCATGTTCACACCTTCTTGCAGCTTCTACATCGTGGCTGCTGGCGCCTCTCTTCTTTAGACATAGTTATCTTCTTAAAGTTGTGTATCTTGTCGGTGAACATTTTTCCGCGAGCAAGCACTCGAATGTCTCCACGGTCGCGACTAAAAGCACCACACAATACAACTTGGTTGGTAGGGGTGTGTAAAATATATTCTCCGGGGGTTACCTTTGCGTCTTCTAAAATATCAACAAAATTCATGCAAGCTCCATGCTCATTATATTATCATATGCCTCATACTTCAAATCATTCAACTTTTGTAGTGCATCCTCCCTTCTGAGAATCTTAAATGCAATGTTCTCTGCTGAGAACTCTTGCTGCTTACTCATCAGTCCTGCTCTTCTCATCGAACGTATCTTTCGCTTGAGTCTCTCAACGGCCGCTAAAGCGGAACGAGGCTTCTTCTCTGCAAATTTCTCAATCATATTTATCTGAGTCATCACATCGTCGCTCTTTGAACGCGCGATAGCAAAGTCAAAGTGGACATCGGTGGGGTCTGGCTCGATGAACCATTCATCTTTCATTATCGAATAAATGCCTGATGATTTGTGCACATCTCCGACATTCTCCACGTACACTTCGACCTCGTAGCCGAATATTCTAATATCATGTAGCTCGTTCCAGCGCATCCGTGCTGCATCAAAAAAGGCTTTGACTAGTTCTGTATCAGAATCAATTTTTGAGAAGTCTACAACCAAGTGGAGGTCAATATCAGAGTATCTAGACCAGTTATAGTTTGCAAGGCTGCCTGTGAATCTGAGATCGACCATTTCTGTGGGTATTTCGAGGCCCTCTGCGAAGTCTTCTGCAATTCTTTTAAGTCGGCGTGAAACCTTCGGGACAAGTTGTTTGTCTTGCCAGAAGTGAGGTTCCAAGTCGGGCTGCTTCTCGAATGATTCTGGCTCTACGTCCTCGCCTATATTGTTGGTCTGCTTGTCGAATGTAACGTGAGAGCCCATCTTATTAGTGTAGGGCGGCGTGTTTTCCTGTCCGCCAACATTTAATAGTTCGTCTCGATCACTAGTGTATGAGCGTACACGATTTAAAAAAGAGGGGTTGTTAGATTCTTCAATCTCGGACTCTTCCAATCCTGTGCCCACACTGCCACCGCCGGGGGCGCCGGGTGGGGCGGAGATGTCATCTTTGTCATCCTTACCTTTCAGCGGATCGGTAACCTTCTTCATGCCAGAGGGGTTACCCCCTTCATTACCGCCCTGCTGAGTTAAATCCTTAATTGATTTTTTAATTCCAGCAGCGGATGCTCTTCTCTCTTCTCTCAATAATCTAAACCACTTGTCCATGTTATAAATAGTCCGTTAAAATGTTAGTTCTACCAAGTATCGTGCGGAATTCTTCGCCAAGTATCCGTAGCAATACAAATGTATATGTAGTTCGCGTCCCAGCAGATCTGGCCAGCGGCACCTAATGCCGTGGCACTTGACGGTGTTAGGTTGTTGCGCAGCCTAATAGAGTTGGCGTTGATATCCAGCGCTTCCGTGGGTTGATCTGTGTTAATTCCAATCTTGTCGTTTCCGCCGTCAACAAATAGCATGTGTGTATTGTTATCGGACTCCACTCGAAAGTCCACAAGCGAGTCAGAGGTTTGATTCACAACAACCTCGGGAACGGCGCCGTCTAACCGGAAGCCTTCTCTGACTGTTCCCTGATCGTTTGCTTTGAGCACAATGTGTTTGTTCATTGTCTTATTCTCAATCAGAATGTTGTCTGCTGAATTTACTCCAATCGTTGCCTTAAATGTGCCGTCTTCTTCAAAGCGAATAGTTGGATTAGTGGCATTTAATGTTAGAATTTGCGCGGGCGTCGTTGTGCCGATGCCGATAGCGTCAGCGGTCGCATGTAGTATCTGCGAGCCACTCGGTCGGAGTGTTATAGTGTCTTGTCCGAAGTCAATATAGGTGGCGGCGCCATCTCTATCGTCCTCGTAATATATATCACCCTTTCTGATGCTGCCAGTTGAAAACTTATAACTCATGGCTTTTAACCTCCGTCATACATAGTTTGCTCACCGTCTTCAAAGGTGATAATTGTTTTGTTTGTTGGGTGAGGCTTGATGTGAATTTTCAAGAAATCATCGAATGCGTCAAAGAACGCAATAGAGCCTCGGGGTGCTGGTGTTAGCCAGTGAATAACCGTGTGCCCAGTCGCGAATGTTGCTCCTTCGATTACAACACCCTCTCCAGAAATACCTGTTTCGTCGCTCTGGCGACACACCGTGAAGGTTCTAATGCCTTCGGGCGCTCGGTTGCTAGGTCTTTTTGGTTTTAGGTCTTCGGGCTCAGTTGATAACTCTGCTATATCGTTTGTGTCACTCATGCATCCCCCTCGGGCTCTTCTTCTGCGACCGTATCAATGAAGACAGTACGCATGATCTCTAGCATTGCAAGCTCCGATCCTACCACATCCGGACATATTTCTACCTCCGATTCGTTTGAGTCTTCATCGCAGAAGTCATTTTTTAATTTATCTAATTTCATCTTCATATCTTTTATTGCCGTATCCATTTCTTTAATTTTCTGCACCAACGGCGCATAGCAAAGTGGTCCAGTATTTTTCTTTTTGCCCATCTTATAATCTCCTATATTATAACATACTCCAGTCTATTTTGTACAGTGGTATAACTATCACCATATCTTCTAAAACGTCAACACCATATTCGGTAGCGCCAACACTAATCGCTATTATTATTCCAATTAATTTACCTGACTCGCTAAAAACGCCGGAGCCTGACGAACCGGGCCACGCGAATGAGTGCACATAGATGTTCTCGCTAGTGTCATGTCCCGCTATCTCTCCACCAAAGGTTAGTGGTCCCATTCCATTGGGATAACCCGTGTAGTACACCGTTCTCTGGATCGCTAACTCGCTGCTCCATTCTCTATCGGGCGGATAATCACGGGGCAACCTAATCGGTTCTTTATCCTCAATTGGCTCAACCTCCATTATTGCATAATCTATTTGTCTATCAATGATCTTCATGTCGATACACTCAGACATGTGGTGTCCGGAGAGTATGCGAACAGAATCACAGCCACTCACAATTCCGTGTCCGACTGTGATTACATAGTGGCGTTCTCCTGTGGTAAAGTACGTTCCGGAGGAAGAAGAGATATAGCCATCTTCGGAAATGGACATTATATTGACGGCGCTGTTCCTAGATTTCTGTACTGTTCTGGCTGAACTTCTGTCTAATAAATTCGAGACATTATTGGGTGACTGAATCGCTTGTACGCTAGATAGTTGGCTTTGCTTCATAGAAGAAAAGAATGCCAGGACGCTCAAGGAGGAAATTAATGCGGTAGCTATAAAGATCCTACTTAGACTATCTCTTAAGCGGCGCCACATTTTATACCTGCTTTTGGAAGCTCAAGAATACGGGAAGTTCTTTGAGTCCAGCCTTTTTAGCAAACCAGATGAGGTCTTCGCTGCCAGTAACTTTAGCGCGTCCGTTCTGCCCTATAGCAAGATATACTGGGTATGTAGCGCCAGTCCTAATAAAGTTTTTGTATCTGCCGTCAAAGTCCATTTTGTTTCCTCGATATACCCTAGACATATAGGGAAGCAAATCTTCAACTGGCATCATTGTGTGATACCTCATATCAGTTGAGTCTGTCGGTGCGTCGTATGCCATAACTCCACCATCTGCCCAATCATCAATCATTGATTGCACGGCGGGTCGAGGGGTGGGTCGACGATTACTTATGTTGCTTCTCTGAGAACCCAGCGCGCCAGCTAATCCGCCAAAGCCGCCGATGTATTCTTTCATTACCTTAGACTCGCGTACTGTGCGGATCGTACCTTTGCGATTTGTTCTATGCATGGACGATACTGTTAATATCTTGAGTCCTCTAATTCTGCGCAGGGCCGGCAGTAAGATTTGATCACGATACTCTGTGCGTGATCGAGCACCCAGCAATTCGAACTTGATATCATACAGCACATATTCTGCTTGTGCTGTTATATCTCTCTTCTTATCTGCCACAGGTCGTACGGTTGTAACTCCGGGGATGCCACGAATCTCAGTCGCTGTCTCGGACTCGCTGCCTCCCACATCTTTACTGATCGTGCAGCCAATATGTACTTCATACATGCGGAGATCATAAGAGTCATCGACTTCGTTTAATAGATTATCTATTCTCTCGATTTGCGACTCAATATCCTCTGCGATGGTGCTGGAGGAGCGGGCTTGACCGTCAGTGGCGCCCATCTTTACCAAGTGAGAATATACTTGATCTTCAAAGTTGCGAGGCATGCCATAATTGGCGGCGGACTCGTCATCGGGTAATTCAATTTGCCCTTCTGGTCCGTGCATACGGAACATACCCTTTACCAAGGGCATCAGATAATTCTTCCACATGATATATTTCTGGGTTTCGCTCATCTTTTCATAATTGCCCTCGAACCATCTTAAGAGTAAGATTATTTTCATAGCGTCGGCCGACACTGCTGGGTTGTCAACAAGCTCTGCGTTGGCGCCATGCATCGAGCGTAGTTTAGAGAGTGCTACAGCGAACCTTTCGGGATCCAGAACTTCTTCCCTACGATCTTTAGCGTCGTTCACCAACTCATCAACCCCTCGCTTGATTACCTTATTCGCGGCAGTGGTGACGATCTGCGGATTTTTGTCAATAAACTCAAGAATATTTTTAACAGCTTCGGCTTCACCGCTCGGGGAATTGTTGTTAACTCTGATAGTATAACGCCACGAAATGCCTAGTCCATCGTAGGCTCCGGGATTAGTGGAACCTCTTCTGTTCGCTTTGATTATATCTGGTACAATGGATAACGTTGCATCTTTGGCTAACACTATTTTCGGCGGGACAGGCTTATATTGATCTCCAAGCCCTAGATTAAGCTGCTTAGGATTTGGTGAATTTTTACTGGCGTACTCTGCCTGGATGTACTCAGCCATCAAGTTACTAAGCGAATCGCTCTCAATCCTATCTTTTCCATAGGATCCCCCAAATGCTCTGGCATATAATGCCTTAAGATCCGCGGTGGTGCTATCACGGTGCTGGGTGCTGTGGCCCACATATTGCTTGACGACGTTGGGAATTGTCACATTGCTATCAATAATTGTGCTAACGGTCGCCTCGGGAGCGGCAGGCTTCTCTCTAAACCAAAATTCAATTCCATCGTCGCTGTTGTAGATGGTGAAGTTTTCTAGTTTCATTGACGACAGTTCTTCTGATGACCTATCGAATTCGGTCTTTTGCGCATAGTTGCCTGTAACGAGGGCACGTCGGAGTTTCTCTGTATATCTAGCATTCATTCTATCAAATTCGAGGATTGTATCAACCCAGCCAGAAAATTCATCAGCGTTTCCGTCTTCGGGATCATCACTGGCTGCTGTTTCCTGATTCCTTATGGTTACCTCAAGGTGGGCAGTTGCCGGCGGTTCCGGATCGCCTGATTCCCAATTGGGATCAAAGCCGGTAAGCATTCTAACTTCGTAGGTGATCTCTGGATCTTCTCCGGGGGTTTCCCAACTGAGGTCATCTAATCCTACTTCGGAGGTGAAGTCTCGGGAGGCGCCGCCCCAAGCGTCGTAGGGGATCGTTTCTAAACTCTCATCTTGAGTGGTGTCATCTGGACCCAGAGTTGGTGTGTACTCGCTATTTCTGGGTTCAAATCCTTTCCAGCCAAGGTTGATCTGGTAGCTTACTTCACAATTCATGTACAGGTATATATTTTGGGGATCTCCTCCCATGTCTTCGGCGGATTCAACTGTACAACCAACGGACGAGCCTTCACTCTCTTCCCGATTGTCATAAAAGCGCTCAATTTCTCTATCAACGGTCTCTTGTACCCTCATCACCAGTTCTTCGATATCAGCGCCGATCGATATCTCTGCGTCGGTGTTGTTGCTAAGCCACTGGTTCATCTCAACAAACCCTTCTGCGTCGTCTGAGTGTTCACCGGTCTCTTCGACGCTTTCGGCGCCCCACTCATCTATAAACCACGCGATGTGTGGCCAAAATTCTTCGTCAGGTGCTCGGTTGTAACGACCTTTGATCTGGTAGACTATCATATTATCACCATTCCATGTCATTGTTACATAGGAGGAGGACTCCTTGCGGTCACCTTTACGTTTACGAAGTGAGATGAGTGTTCCACGGCTGTCGTCTCCGCAGTGACCCATTCGCTCGGCTTCTACGGGGCAGTTAGTAGTTTGAAGATTGATCCAGTAGTAGCCGTCGTCAAATTGATGGATTATTTGGTCAGGATCTTCTTTGTTGTCTAAATAGCTTTTAGCCATAATAGCAAGTTCTTTGATATCGAAACCACTTCCATCAAATTTTTTAGCCTCCTTAGCCAACTCGTAGTTGGTCGGATCATCATTTAAAAACGCAGCAATTTCATCATAGCTGTACCACCAATTCCTGAAGCGAGACATCAGCATTTCGTTTAAATCTTCTTTTGTTGTCTCGACCTTTTCGGATGGTAGACCGGCTTTGCTTAAGGCTTTAACTGCCTTCATGATCATCTTACGCCATGTGCCGAAAGGTTTAGCCACACCATTCTTTATATTCTGAATAACAAATTTGATTGTCTTTGCTGTTTCTTGTTCCTCTGGGCTCAACATCCTCCGCTCTTGTTCGGGATCGTTCATATCGAAGGGAGTGTAAGAATTTGCTTCCACATCTTGCGGCTTTCCCTCGTCTGAGACCTTGGAGGGATAGACATAATCGCTATATTGTTTTATTAGGGTGTCCACAAGTTGGAACTGCAACTGTGTCGCCGTCATTGCGACGGATGGATGGTGGTGACCCCTATATTGTGTTGCTTCTTTGCTCTCTTTCCATAGGTTGCCCATAAGCATCTTGGATTTTTCAGGCGCTGTAGACATCGCGTTTTCTATATAATCAATAACTGATTCAGGAAGACCGATATCTCGCAAGCCTTCGGTGAGTGCGCGGTCTTCGTTTAAATAACGGAACCACATATCTGTAGATTTTTGCATATTTTTACCTCAACAATATAAATAGTCGCATTTTCAACTAACCGCTGGCAAAAAGGTCGGTCGTTAATAGCTTATCAGTATCTTTCCAACTTTCTACTTCTACCGTGTGTCCATTTTCGTGTGCCTGCAAGACGACTGCCAGCGAATGATCATTGCCTGGGAATGGAATCCGATCTCCGACAAATACAATACGATGATTCTTCAATTTGTCCTTTAGAACTTTGTGGATTACTTGTGACTTGTCGTTGCCTTTGTTGAATATGTCTATACTCACGGCGCCGCCAATCACAAAGTCTATACTCTTATACTTTTTCGAGAGCTTTTCAACTATCTTCTCGCGTTCTTTAAACTTTGCGTCATATTCTTCGTACACTTTTCGCTGTTCCATCGTGGCATTTCTGCCGACAATCGAAAAGTTTACCATGCCCACGCGCTCTTCGTAGTGTCGGCCTGTTTTGATGTGAAACGGAGAGTCTTTAACAACCCAGTCGAGTTCTGCGTAAAAGTCTTTTTGTTTTTTGATTTCGAACTTATTCTTGTATACCTCGGACCACTCGCTATAGCGATCTTCTTCGTTATGGCGATTGCGGTAAAACGCATTGCCCATGCAGGCAAACACTCCCTTCATTTGATCCAGTATTGGTCTTTTAACTTGGTTTAGGATTCTCTCGAAGGTTCCTCCGGAGACTATGTATACCTCGTGACCCCGAGACCATTCCAAAAATCGTTTGGCGAATGCTGGGTCAATCCCGCTTTTTGCGGGCGTCAGCGTCCCATCAACATCGAATAAATAGATAGTTTTCATAGCTCACTTCCAGAACAATTGAATGCCAACAATGGCAAATGACAATGCGACACAGATCATAGTCTTGAGAGTAAACATGCTCTCATTAAGAAAATAATAGGTAAGCAAAGGAAAGGTGAAATAAGACATACTAAAGATTAGAAACCTTGGACCCCACACTACTTGCCCCATCTCTTCATAAGCTATCTTTACACCGTACCAGAAGCATATGCCAGTGGGAATCGAAAAGACGATTGCCGACAATAATGGCTTATCACTCCACCAATTCCAAACAAACTGAGAGTTCAACTGGAACCAGCCTAGGGTTTGTCCTATTGCAAACAGGGCGCATGCGAATAATAAATTAGAAGTTGGCAACGATAATCTCCTCTGCTCGTTCTTTGTGTTCTGTTTTTCTGCCATATTTATCTACAAGCACTATTCGATTCTTCCTGAAGGCGGATAATATTTTTTCATTATAATCATACGTAATCACAAGCTTGTTTTCCTTATTCTTACAGAGATTTATTAGTTGCCTGTGGTTAATTGAGGTTTCTTCGATTGCCACATTCTTGCCGGCCTCAAATAAGTTATAGTTGAAGTGACCAGCAGGTATCAAATTATAGCTTTGAGAATCTGCTTTGTTGATTTGCTCCTCAAGGCTCATTGGGGATAGGTTGAGGTGAAAGCTCTCTGGAACCTTGAAAATCTTTAACTTAGCCATGGCTGTAGCTGTCAGTCTCGTCTGGTCTAACTCTCCTGATGATATTAATCCGGTGGAGGAGCACCTGTTCATTATGTAGAATAGGCTAGCCCGGATGAATGGGCTGCTGTGCTGGTGCCACATATCCTGTAACGTGGAAAAAATTGCTTCACCCTCAAACCTAAGACAATCTGACGAAACCATTGAGTACAGTCGCTCGGGATCGTGCATTAGGCATGCCCAAAAAACGTATACAGGTGTACTTGATGTGTGTGCATTAACAAAGCGCTTATCATCGGCTAATGAAAATTCTAGCTTTCCGTCATAGAATGCATAAGAATTTATTATAGAGCCGGGTGGGATTAGTTCTTTTAGAGCGTGCGCACATCCATTCTTCTTTGTATTATCTAATATCGGCGTCACTTGCGTCACCAGTATCAACATTTTCTAACTTAGACTTAAAGCTAGCTAGCTTCTCCTGCAACTCGGAGTACTCTGGTATCACGGCGGATGGCTCTGCCTCGCCATCGCCTGGGGCCATTGGGTTGGGTGGTCGCTGGACGCTTTGCATCATTTGTTGGGATTTGTATGTAAGGAAAGACCCAATGATCATATTGACGTCGGCAAGAATAGCATCGACTTCAGATAAAGCTATGCGCGTATCGTCTACTTGACAATGGGAATCAACTGTCATCCCAATCTCCTTTAAGTGTTTACTGTTGCTGACAGACGCTTCGAGTACGGAATACGCCTTATTAGCTAATCGCTGAACTTCTTCCTCTAGATCATCGATCTTGACTGAATATTGTATATTAACTCTTTGTGACATTTTACCCTCTTAGTAATTGTTTGTTTTGATTAAGTGATTTTTCGACGATATCGGGGGAGCCCACTACGACTATCTCTGTTCCAGTGTGACCTCGGTTTATCGTCAATTTTGTAAAGCGATGAGCGCTAGATAGATCCTGCGGTAAAACACCCTGTTCGTTAAGGGTCTGCATACGCCCCTCTTCTCTGATCATCACCACGTGCTCCGGGTTTACAAAAACCTCTCTTAGACTATATTCGCTCTTAGTAGTTAGGGTGCTGTTGTGATGCACCTCTGTTAATTTAACTAACATGTTTTTCTTCTCCCATTGGATATACGTGTGATCTTTTTACATTCCAATTACCGTCCGCATAGACGCGGTATATGTATTGGCTAGCCGTGCTCAAATATACGCCAGTAATTGGTCTTTCAGCTATTCGCATTCTCATTCCTTTTTCCGTCTCAAGCCACATCTCAGCACCTTGAGGAATGTGCACTAAATCTCCTTCTTGCATTATTTATCCTCCGTTTGTATGATACCATAATTAGTTGTGATTAATGTTCCAGCACAACTCGCCGCATTCTGGAGAGCGGTGATCGTCACCTTCGCTGGATCGATAACTCCCGCTTCCATCATGTTGGTCGCTTGGTTAGTTAAAAAATTCCATCCACAGTTTGTTTCCGAATCGGACAGAACATTTTGCACAATAAGATCTGCGGACTCCCCAGAGTTTAACGCCATCTGCCTAATGGGCTCTTCGCACGCCGCTCTGATGATCGTAGCACCTAACGCCTGTTCTGTACTATTTGTCGTTACGACTAGCGAGCGTGATGCTCTAAGGAGCGCAATGCCGCCGCCGGGGACGATTCCACCTTCTTGGGCGGAGCGGACAGCTTCAAGGGCATCTTCAATCCTATGCTTGCGCTCAGTCATTTCTACCTCGGTTGTGCCGCCAACATTGATAACCGCTACTCCGGATGACAATCTTACTACTCTTCCTTGGATGGCGTCACAAACTGATAGTGAGTCAGTTTGCTTAATCTCGCTCTTGAGTGATTCGATCTTTACTTCCACCGCCTCGTAGTCACATGCACCACCAACGATTGTTGTGCTATACTTATTACTCTCAATACTCTTCGAAGAACCCAAGTGTGACATTCGTGTCTCGGAAAGTTTAACGCCACTCTCTCTAGTAATAAAGGTGGCGCCCGTAGATAGCGCCAAGTCTTCAAGGGTGTTGCGGCGCTCTTCTCCATAGTACGGTGCTTTGATCGCCGCAACCTTGAGAGAGCCTCTCATCGCATTCATAATTAAGGCTGCGAGGGCTTGTCCTTCTACCTCTTCTGCAACAATAATGAGTGGCCTACTTTCTCTTGCTACCATCTCTAAGACTGGCAGCACATCTTCTACTGCTGAGATCTTATAATCTGTGACGAGGATAAGCGGATTCTCATGATACATGGTTGCGCGACGATCATCTGTAATGAACGCCCCGGCGCTGAAGCCTGAGTTGAACCGGAAGCCTTCGGTGATGTCTAGACTAGTCTCGGTTGAGCGTGACTCTTCAATAGTAATCGAGCCATCTTGTCCAACCTTATCTAATGCTGTCGCAATAAGCTTTCCAATCGTCGAATCATTGTTAGCTGATATAGTTGCAATCTGTTCAATATCATCGATACTGGTGATGGGAGTAGACAGGTTCTTTAGATTATTAACCACCTCTTTGGCTGCTAGGTCGATGCCACGCTGAAGCTCTGTTGGAGAGACGCCAGACGTAACAAACCTTTGGGATTCTCTAAGGATTGCGCGCGCTAGAACCGTCGAGGTAGTCGTTCCATCGCCGGCTTCGTTGTTAGTCTCAATCGCTGCTTGGCGAATAATCTGTGCGCCGGCATTTTCAAATGGATCATCAAGGGCGACAAATTGCGCGACAGTGACACCATCTTTTGTAATGAAAGGCGTTTGTCCCTTCTCTTGTAGCAAGACATTTCGACCTCTCGGTCCAAGCGTGGAAGCTACGTTGTCTGCTAATACGTTGGCTCCTCTAATAATTTTCTGCTGTAATGTTTGGTTATCCGAATATTGTCTGGACATTGACACCTCTTATAGTTATTCTTTATTATAGCCCCGAAACACTAAAATGTCAAGCACTATTTCTTAGTTTGTAAGATTTCTTTGGAACTAATATTATTTGCGTTTTCAACAGAAGCGCTAGCCAAGGAATCGTTCTCAAGGCCGCCGGCGAAGAACGTATTTAAACTGTCTGAAAGAATCTTAAGGGACTGGAAAATCTCCATTACTTCTTCGTTCAGGATCTCTCTAATATTGCCGACTACCTTCGCAACCTCTTCGCGACCAACATTAATAGAGCCTATATTCAGTGTGCTCGTGGGTGGCCCTTGATTTATCGCCTGTTTTTGATTAAGAGAAAAGTGACCCCTTGTGAGATAGCCCCAACTATTTTCCAACGCAACCCTTCTTTGGCGGTCACCCATATCAGTGTACGCTTTTGCTGACTCTTCTGGGCTTAAAAATTCACCTTCGGCAACCATACGTTTAATCTCCTGGCTGCGTTTGTCTGCTAGTTTTTGCTTCTTTTGATCATCGACTACGGCATTATTGGCTCCAACAACAATGGTGGCTAATGCATCGGATCGTAGTGTTCTACCATCAGGCAATGTTAAGGGCGAATTCCAATCAAAATCTTTTGTAATATCTTTGACATATTCTTTATTAATTGAAGAGCGTCCTCTCACCACACCTTTATTAACCTTTTCATCACCTAACTTGGGTGTCCAATCTTTAAATAAGTCGTCTTTTTTACCATAATCGAGCGCTTGGAGTAACTGTTGTGATTGCATTTGCGAAAGTGCTATTTCTTTTTGAGTTAAAATCGCATTAAGATATTTTATGAATAATTTTTCTAAATCCTCGGCGCTTGGTAAGTTGGCTTCACCGGGGAGTGTGTTGGACATACTGAGACCATCAACTCTGCCGGCTTTGAGAGCGCTGGCAATCTCTTTAGGGATCCTAATGCACTGCTGTGATTTTTCTTTCGAAGAAGCAATGATATTCATAACATTTTTAAGGCTAATATCAAACTGATAGAAATCAATCCGCCCTTCTTGTTCTAGATCGTCGCCAGATAGAGTCTTCGTGCAAACGACGTAGCGCATTGCTCCGTCAATGGCGCCTGGCCATTTGGGTTCGATCAGATCTCTCACAAGATCTGTATAGCTACCACCAACCTCTAGATTGCCTTCTTTATATAGCTTAAGACTGACTGGGATTTCTTCGCCAGTAGATCTGTCTACGTAGTCGGCAATTGTGCCTGTATTGGCTGGAATCTGATAACCATTTACGAGTGCTGCCAAGAACGATTCAAAGCTGAAGCCCGCAGACGACGCGTTAAAGTTTGTGATAACTTTTGTTAAAGTTTTATAGAACACAAGGTAAGAGATAGCTTGGGAAATTCTTTTAGTTCTTTCGTCACCTGCTTGAGCCTCAACCATACTGATACCATTCGTGTAGAATTGTGACACGCTTTTAATCTTCTCGGCAAAGTCAGAACCTTGAATGTTGCTTAAGTAACCTTCAAGCAATTGCCTTTGTGGTCCTTTGATTTCTTTTGCCTCGTCATCGTCAGGGGTACGCACATCTGACCATCCGATTTCTGATACCTCAATGTTGGGGATCATTTTTAAGATCATTTCTATGGCTTCTTCGTCGGAAACAGAGCTTACATCGGGGGCGTCCGGTTCGTTGGTTTGCGAGGACATCACCTCCTCAACCATCTCCAGTAGCGTACCTATATTGAGTTTGCTAACCTCTTTCAAATATTCTTCTTTTATGATCTCAGATAATTCAGACATGTTCTTCTCCTTAAATAATTATGTCAGCGATGCCCAATTCGACAGCTTCTTCGGCAGTTAAATAAACATTTACTTTGCGTTCAAGCATTTTCTTGATTTGAGACTTTGTCATTTTAGTGTTGGCTGCCAAGCAACTGATATACATGTCTTGGAGTTGTTCGATTGCTTCCATCTCATTTATCATGTTGTGTAGTGATCCATGGTTGGCGCCCAAGACCGAGTGGATCATAACACGACAATTTGCGCCAATCTTGCGTTTACCTTGTGTTCCGGCGGCCAAGATGAGTACTCCGGCTGACATTACCTTGCCCATTCCGATAGTGTGTATCTCATTATTCTCTTTCACGTTACGCATAATATCATATAACGAAAACATATCGTCAGCCGAGCCGCCATATGTTGACACGTAAAAATCAATTGGCTTTCTTTTCTCTGGGTTTGAATTCGCGTATAGGTGATCCAAATACAGCAACCCATGAATGACCTCTGCAACTTTTTCTTCGGTTACATCACAAAATAAGCCGATGGTGTTCATCGGATCGGGCTCTTCCGCGAGCATCTCCTCGCTCAAGGAAGACGGATCGAGAATAACGATCTTTTGGCCAACATCTGGTGGGGCTGTGTTTTTTGGCTCTTCTGCTTCTACTTCAAGCAATGTCTTGATTGCTTTTTTGATCTCTTTAATCATCTTCTTAGGTTCCCTCTTTGTGGATAAAGTGTTTTATGTACTCGATGCCTTCTTCATTCAAGAAGCGCATTGCAGAATCCCAATCATCGTACTCAACAAGATCACGATAAAACTTGGGGTGCATATTAATTATCTCCCTAACCGACTTATCTTTATAAAGTTTTATCTCAGCATCAAAATTTAATTGATATGCTTTAACATTTCGCTCGCTTTCTTCCCTGAGTCGCAGTTCATTAAGGCGCATAGCTTTGGTATATTCCAAGCTCTCTACCCCTCTAACAATTGTGTACAGCGAGAGACAATGTGAAATCTTGAGCATTACAAGCCCTAGACGTATTTCCTTGAGGAAATAAAATGTTTTGCAGGTAAGATACCCGAACGCAAAAACTAACAGATATAGCCACCAAATATGTCCCATGTATGCTCCAAAAAATTAACCACTAGTAAAGACTAGTGGTTAATATTATAACAGGCTCGATGTCTTTTGTCAAGTTATTTAGTGAGTCTCTTCATGATTCTCTCAGCAAGCTGATTGACAATCTCTTCCTTCTTGCTCTCAGCTTGAAGGCGCTCAGCGACACGGCGTGCCACCTCTGCGACGACATCATCGTCATTTTTTCCGACAACTTCTTCTTTTTCTTCTTCGCCTTCCATCATTGGCTCTTCGTCGGGTAGCTCGGTATCACCTCCTTCGAGTTCCGCGTCCATTGCCATTTCTGGTTCTTCTGGCTCCAAGTCCATCTCGCCTTCAGCCTCTCCTTCGCCACCCATTGCAGCGCGGAGTTTATCGGCCAAATCGATAATTGCTTGTGCTTCATCGTCAGAAAGCTCCATGTCACCTTCTGGTTCAGCATCTAAAGCTGGTTCGTCGTCCATTGCTGGCTCGTCGTCCATGGGTAATTCGTCAACAGGGGCTTCTTCCGCACCCATATCAGGTGGACCCATGTCCATTTCTTCTTCGTCGTCCATTTCATCATCGCGAGCAGCGGGTGCTTTTCCGTACCCCATCTCTTGAATCTTCTCCTCGCCAAGCGGACGCATGCTAGCGAGTTTCATAAAGCGGCGAAGTTCGCCCTCTGTTAGTAAAGTTTTACGAGCCATTATAAAATCTCCTTAAGGTTTTGCGAAACTCAATTGTAAATAGTGTTTAGTTGCTTATAGTTCCCTAAAATTCAAAACAACTTAAAATATTAGTGTTTTTAATCTTCCCAACTGCTTTCGTTTCTATCTGTTTTACTCTTGCAAATGATATGCCAGAGCGTTCAGCAATTTCACGTAAAGTCATTGGTCCGTTTTCATAAATAGATATCAAAGCACAATTATGCTCTTTTTTAAAATCTATCCACATTCGACATTCTTTATTAGGGCATGCCGTTTTTAGTTCTCTGCATTTTCGAGAACAAGATAGTAGACCGTCTTTAGTCATAGTTCTGGATGTTCCTCTTCGATCAGATCGAATATATTGTCTATCTCCCCGTCAGTAAACCCAAAATCATTAATCTTCTGCTGTCCATCGGAACGGAGCTTCTTAGACTTTGTTTTACGCTCCTTGGACAGAGAGCTTATTTCGTCAACATAAGATTGTATTCTATCATCTCCTGCAAGATACGCAGTTATTAGCGAGCGAAAGAACTGTGATTGTTTCAGTCCATCATGCTTCAACTTTAAAACCAATTGTGCGTGCCTGTGATCATTCTCGGTGAACACTATCCGCTTCGTTAGTTTTCCGTATTCTATTTCTGTTGACATCACCACTTCCTCGTAGTGATATGTGTGTGACTTTCGGACAGACCAGAGGTGGTTTGTATAAGAAACTGAGCCTTTGCCTGTAGTTCATTTAGATTTTTGGCTCCGGAGTATGAGAACCCGGAGCGTACGCCTCTTTCAATGTCCTCTAAGATTTTTCTGACTGGGCCGCGAAAAGGTATTCTACTGGTGACACCTTCGAAGGAGGAATATTTTCCACGCCAACTCATTTGTGCTTCTTTGGATGCCATTCCTCGGTACTCTTTCCAAGAATGACCTAGTGAATCTTTAATTACTGATCCGGGTGTCTCGGTCGTACCCGCTAGCAGTGAACCACACATAACAGCGTCAGCACCGGCAGACAGGGCTTTTACTATATCGCCAGAATTGCGAAGACCTCCGTCAGCAATAATAGCCACATCGCGATCCGTCTTAGCACAATCCATAATAGTCTGCAAGCCGGGTACCCCGTGGCCAGTTTGGATTCTGGTCGAACAGATAGAGCCGCCGCCGATATTGCAACGCACAGAGTCTGCTCCCCAGTCCGACAGGTCATTAACACCCTCAAGAGTGGCGACATTCCCTGCCATAATATGAATACTATCATCAAGATTTCTACGTAAATGATGGAGAGCTTCCTTCATTAACACATGGTGGCCATGTGCAACGTCTACACATATAAATGTTGCCCCCACCTTAGCCGCACACAATGCGCGTTCCAAGAAGTCGCCCGATACTCCGACTGCTACCCCAACATTGGTGGCGCCAGAACGAAGTGCTTCCGACAAGTGGTTGGTCTGTTCAGCAATTGTATTGTAGCGATGGATAATTGCGGCGCCGCCTATGGCAGACAACTCAATAGCCATCTGGCTTTCAGAAACTGTATCCATCGGAGATGAGAATACCGGAAGATGCAATTTGAGTTCTCTTCCTAAATCGGTCTGAAGATCAATCTCGGCCCTGCTCTTTATATCTGAGTACTGGGGCTGTAGTAATACGTCATCATATGACAGGTTATACTTTTGATTCACTTTATTCTCTCTTGTTCGATGAAATTCTTTATATCTCTAACTTTATACCAAGTCTTCTTATGGGGGTCTTCTGGTTCCGGCATGACTTTGTGCTCCGCGAGCATACGTGGAGGTAAATCTGGGTTTGGATTTATTGCTAGGATAGTGGGTACCCCGGTGAAGCTTAGCCGTTTTTCAATAGATGGATCGTCATCAACATTGTATGCATAAAATACTATATTGGGATCTAGCTTATACTGTTCTGCGATGGTCACGAAGTACTCCTGTAGTGAATGGCACATGTGGCAACTATTTGAATAAAATTTAACTATACATGTCACCGGTGTGAGTACTCGATTATTTAAAATCTGCTTGAGTCCGTCTTCCGAAATTCTTGTTACACTCATTTTTCTCTCTCCTCTCTAAATTCTTTAACTGCTGTTTGAGCCTTGTTCCAGCACTCTGGGCAATAAAGCCTTACTGTGTCCTTATCTTTAATAACGACATTCCACGTAAAAGCCATGGCTTTGTCCTTCTTATCAAAGGGTTTTAAACACGCCAGACATTCGTCTGGCAAATTTTGAAACATCGCTACCTGATCAGAGATGTCGTTCTCCTTGCCGACCTTCGCTGCCGCTCGTCGTTGCTTTCGGTTCATCTACTTCTTTCCTTTTTTTGGCTTTGGCTTAGACACCTTCGGCTTCAGTCCTTGGGACTTTCTAAAGGAAGAAGATCTTTCAACTAAGTCCTTGTCGGTGATGACGGCCTCTTCGGGGGACTCTTCCTCTGGCGTCGGCTGTTCGACAGCGGCTGCAGCTAATTTCTCGGCATCAGTGAGAGCCAGAATTGTCGGCGAGTACTGCTGCAGAGTAATCATCGCCCCCTCAAGCTGCGCTAAGTTGACTGCACAACTACTAATCGTTGTAACAGTTTCGGGCGTAGCCGGATTATGGACTGTATCCTTAATCAGCGCATATTGTTCTAGCGCCATTGCTCGCAGCTTTTGGATTGCTGCATTTAAAATATCTTCGGTCATTGTTATTCTCCTTACTTATTAATGCCTTCTACTCTCCACAACTCATCGCCACCGTCAAATACTACGACCGCTGATGGGAATGGTGCGGAATTCTTACTATCGCCAAACTTTAGGCGACCCTTTACAAAATGAATCTCTGATGCTTTCATCACATACTTGTGCCAATACTTTGTATCGGTGCGGGCTGGGATTAGCATCACAACCTTTGTATCATTCTTCATAGCTTCATTATAACCTTTTTCGATCCACTTGTCAATACCTCTTCCATATGGAGGGTTAACAAAGCACGTAAACCCTTCCCAGTCTTTCTCCAATCCGTTCTCGGACTTGGTGAAGAAGTTAGCACACTTTGTGTTGTGGGTGCTTGCACAAGGATCCAAATCGAAAGGACCAAATCTCCAACTTAGCTTGTCGAAAAATTCTTGGGGTGTTGCCCAATTGCCAGTCTTTGAACTGAACATGACTTGTTTTGTATTCTTATCCATCTGTACTCCCTAATGCGCCGTCACCACGACCACTTATTGTAATTGCCTCTGAATAAAGCTCCTCTGACGTTGATTCTTGCGCATTGAAGTGTACCACTGGGGTCATTACAAGCTGTGCAATTTTATCGCCTGGGGTGACAAACTGGGGCTCTCTGCCAATGTTATGAAGATCAACAAACACCTCTCCACTATATCCGGAATCAACAACGCAAGCCCCGACAATCAGTCCACGGCGAGCAGCTACACCAGAACGATTCTTTA
>UEXN01000571.1_pt1 | contig 32125 bp, 31 predicted proteins | sample 1796711 | NCBI WGS metagenome assembly UEXN01 (sample SAMEA4772470, study PRJEB27181) | metagenome | reverse complement strand
GGACGGTACGGCATCGAAAAACTCGCGGGCATCTTCGATAGTCAGGTCGAGCACTTCGAAGATATTTTTACCCTTGTAGGTGATTTCCAGGGTTTCCCGGTTGTAGCGTTTTCCGTCACAGACTTCACAGGGAACATAGATATCGGGCAGGAAGTGCATCTCTACCTTGATGACCCCGTCACCCTGGCAGGCTTCGCAGCGACCACCTTTCACGTTGAAGCTGAAGCGCCCTGGCTTGTAGCCGCGGGCACGGGCTTCCTGGGTGCCCGCGAACAATTCCCGCACCGGGGTGAAAATACCGGTGTAGGTGGCCGGGTTGGAGCGCGGGGTGCGACCGATGGGGCTTTGATCGATATCCACCACCTTGTCGAAATGCTCAAGCCCTTCAATGGATTCATGGGCAGACGCAGTCAGAGTCGTGGCCTTATTGAGCTTGGTCGCGGCCAGGGGGTAGAGTGTGCTATTGATTAACGTGGACTTGCCGGAACCGGATACCCCGGTGATACAGGTTAGCAAGCCTACGGGAATGTTGAGTGGGTGACCTTTGAGGTTGTTCCCTATGGCTCCGTGCAAGGTCAACCAGCGGTCATCGTTGTGTGGACGATGCTGGGTAGGGACCGCGATCTTTTTGCGGCCCGATAGATAGTCACCTGTTAATGAATTCGGATTGTTGGCCACATCCTGGGCGCTACCTTGGGCGATAACTTCGCCACCGTGAACGCCCGCCCCCGGACCAATATCGATAACGTGGTCGGCGAGGCGGATGGCCTCTTCATCATGCTCTACAACCAGTACGCTATTACCCAAATCGCGAAGTCGCGTCAGAGTGTTGAGCAGGCGCTCGTTGTCGCGCTGGTGCAAACCGATGGAAGGTTCGTCCAGTACATACATGACACCGACTAGCCCTGCGCCTATTTGGCTTGCAAGGCGAATGCGCTGAGCCTCGCCGCCAGACAGGGTTTCGGCACTGCGTTCAAGGGTTAGGTATTCCAGACCTACGTTGACGAGGAATTGTAGCCTGTCACTAATTTCCTTGAGGATCTTGTCGGCGATTTCGCCACGGCTGCCGGGCAGTTTCAGATCGCTGAAATAGGCGTGGGCTTTACCAACGGCGAGTCGAACCACTTCGGGTAGAGTGGTTTGCTCAATAAAGACATGGCGGGCTGCTTCGCGTAGGCGTGAGCCGTTGCAGCTGGGGCAGCTAGAGGTGGACATGTAACCGAGCAAGTCTTCACGCACCGCATCGGATTCGGTTTCCCGGTAGCGGCGCTCCATGTTGGGGATGATCCCTTCGAAGGGGTGGTTACGCTTGATGATGTCGCCACGATCGTTCAGGTAGCGGAATTCGATGCTTTCCTTACCGGTGCCATGCAGCACTTTCTTTCGGACTTCTTTGGGGAGATCTTTGAACGCTGCATCCATATCGAAACCGATGCTCTGTGACAGAGAGTTGAGCATCTGGAAGTAATAGACGTTGCGGCGGTCCCAGCCGCGGATGGCGCCTTCAGAAAGAGACAGTTCATCGGAATTGATTACTTTGCCTTCATCGAAAAACTGTTTCATACCGAGCCCATCGCAACTGGGGCAGGCACCGGCGGGGTTATTAAAAGAAAACAGACGCGGTTCCAGTTCGGGGATCGAGTAGCCACAGCGAGGACAAGCGAATTTGGCGGAGAAAGTAGTTTCCTCGCCATCGCCGTCCATAGGGGCAATCACGGCGATATCATCAGCCAAGCTCAGAGCGGTCTCGAACGATTCTGCCAGTCGGTTCTGCAGATCGTCGCGAACTTTAAAGCGATCTACCACCACTTCTATGGTGTGCTTCTTTTTTTTGTCCAGGTCCGGTGTGTCATCCATATCGTAGATGCGGCCATCGATTCTCACCCGGATAAAGCCTTGGGCACGAAGCTCTTCGAACAGATGGACGTGCTCACCTTTCTTTTCGCGAATCACCGGCGCCAGCAGCATCAGCTTGCTGCCTTCTTCCATAGTCAGCACTTGGTCCACCATCTGGCTGATGGTCTGCGCTGCTAGCGGGGCATCGTGCTCGGGGCAGCGAGGTTCGCCGACACGGGCGAACAGTAGTCGCAGGTAGTCGTAGATTTCCGTGATGGTGCCTACCGTGGAGCGAGGGTTATGGCTGGTGGACTTCTGCTCAATGGAGATCGCCGGGCTCAGCCCCTCGATGTGATCCACATCGGGTTTCTCCATCATTGACAGGAACTGGCGGGCGTAGGTGGACAATGACTCTACATACCGACGCTGCCCTTCTGCGTACAGGGTATCGAAGGCAAGAGAGGACTTGCCGGAGCCTGACAGACCAGTAATTACCACCAGCTTGTCCCGCGGAATGTCCAGATCCACGTTCTTTAGATTATGGGTGCGTGCACCGCGTACTACGATGGTATCCATAGGGTAAAACGCCCGTCTTAGACTACTGTCAAAGTGAACAGGGCAGTATAAGGGACGCCGGGCGCTTGACGCCAGACACAGGGCGCGAAAAGCAACCCGTCAGGACTCTGACATAGTGTGTCCGGCGGCTATTGCTACAGGTTTTCTTGGGCCCAATTCACCGCTTGCAGGCGGTTGGAGGCGTTGATTTTCTTGAAGATGTTGTAAATGTGGGTCTTGATGGTGTGTGGGCTCAGGTTAAGGCTGCTGGCAATTTCGGAGTTCTTGGCGCCGGTGGCCATTACTTTCAGCACTTCCATTTCCCGGTCGGTGAGGCTTACCTCGCTACGTGAGAAGGTTTTGTTGAAGGTGCGGCTCTTCATCAGGTAGGTTTGCAGTACGGCGCGGGGGAACCACAGTTCACCATCAAAAACCGCCTTAATCCCTTTGCTGAGAAGAGCTTGCGGACAGTCGTGTTGAAAGCCGCCGTTGACCATGGGAAGCCCGGCAAGCTTGGAGAGTGACTCATCGCTGTTCACGTTGAAAACCGCGATCAAGACATCGCTGTCCACTTCTTGGTCTGCTTCAAGGAGGTGGGCGATGACTTCGTTCACGTCCACTGAGTGGTAATCCACCAGAAAAAGATTCTGGCCGTTCTCTCGCAGGATATCGGTGGTGATATCCAGGGCGGTGGGAATGCTTTTGGCTGCCACGTCTTGTTTGACAAGAAACTCGGTAAGCAGGGCGTTTTGCAGCTGTTGGCTGCCGACCACGTAAACTTGTTGGGTATGTTCTTGGCTATTCATTGGCCCGTCCGTGATTACTCAGGCAAAAACCTAAGAAAAAAAACTTATCAGCCTGTCAATTTATCACCGCTTTGGCGGGGGTTCAATTTGATGCTGTCGAGTTTTACGAATTTCCCTGCCAAAGCTTACCTGCGGCGAGAGCGACGTTCGGGTTCTGGTAGGGGCGGAATCTGCTACACTGCGTGCCCTTTTGTATCGGTCGGGTTTGCTGTAGCCATTCGCTGCGGTGCCCAGGCCCCTCCGGGTTAGGAGTGATAACGGTTCATGACGGCATCATCTTCACATGCTCTGCAGCTGACAGAACTGAAGGCCACTGGCTATTTGGCAACGATTTTTGCGTTGCGGATGTTCGGTCTGTTCATGATTCTGCCTATTTTTGCCGTTTACGGGCAAGCCCTTGAAGGGGCTTCGCCGTTATTGATTGGTACTGCTATTGGTGCCTACGGTTTGATGCAGGCGCTGTTACAGATTCCTTTTGGCATGTTGTCGGATCGTTTTGGGCGCCGGCCGCTATTGCTCATCGGCCTGCTGCTGTTTATCGCTGGCGGCGCGGTAGCCGCGATGAGTGACCACATTTACGGGGTCATTGCCGGGCGTGCTTTGCAGGGCGCCGGGGCGATTGCCAGTGTCATTATGGCACTGATTGGAGATGTGGTGACTGAAAAACATCGCACTCGGGCTATGGCGTTGATTGGTATGTCGGTGGGCGGCTCTTTTGTTCTTGCCTTGATTTTAGGGCCCTTGCTGGCGGGGTGGCTGGGCTTGTCAGGCCTATTCTGGATGACGTCAGTGCTGGGCGGTTTCGCCTTGCTGGTGGCGTTTGTGGTGCCAGCGCCAAAAGCCTTGCAGGGTGAGGCGTTGCCTGTGTCAGAACGGTTCCGTCGCGTGCTGGGCAGCAAGACCTTGCTGCGTTTTGATGTGGGTATTTTCAGCCTGCATCTGATTATGACCGCGTCTTTTGTGGTGGTGCCGGCCTTGCTCAGCGACCGACTGGGGTTAACATTACAAAGTCACAGCCTGCTGTATCTGGCGGTTCTGGTGGCGGGTTTTTTGGCCATGGTGCCATTGATTATCCGGGCGGAGCGGCGTGGGGCAGTGCCCATGAAGCGATTGGCGGTGGTGTTGCTGGCGTTCTCTCAGCTGCTGTTGGCGTTAGCGGGCGCGCAATTGTGGCATTTCGTTTTGGCATTATTGGTTTTCTTTACCGCTTTTAATCTACTAGAGGCATTACTGCCCTCTTTAGTCGGGCGCGCGGCGCCGGCAGGTACAAGGGGAACGGCTATGGGCGTGTACTCAACCAGTCAGTTCCTGGGCGTCTTTGTCGGCGGTCAGATGGGCGGAGCTCTTTATCAATGGATTGGGGCAGAAGCGGTGTTTTACAGCTGCGGCGTGCTGGCCCTGGTTTGGTTGCTGGTTCTGGCAGGAATGAAAGAGTTGCCCCGGCTGGATAACCGAGTGTTGTCACTGTCTCCCGGGAAGGATTGGGCGGCGTTGGCCGAGCGGCTGAGATCGGTGCCCGGGGTGGTGGAGACTGTGGTCGTGGAAGAGCAGGCGCTGGCCTTGCTGAAAGTGGATTCCACTCTGTTGGACGAGCAACAGTTACTGGGTGTCGCGGGGACTGGGCAAAGCTGACACAATGGGCAGCTTCACGAATTTTTTGTCTATCAATGATGGCAGGATTGTAGGCAGTAGTCAGGCTATAAGAAGTCACGGAGAAAAACATGGCGCGCGGCGTTAACAAGGTAATTTTGATCGGTAATCTGGGCGCGGATCCGGAAACCCGCTTTATGCCCAGCGGCGGGGCGGTCACCAATGTGCGGCTGGCGACCAGCGAAAGCTGGAAAGATCGCCAGAGCGGCCAGATGCAGGAGCGTACTGAATGGCACCGGGTGGTGTTTTTCAACAAGCTCGGCGAGATTGCCGGTGAGTACCTGAAAAAGGGCTCCAAGGTGTACATCGAAGGTTCTATCCGTACCCGCAAATGGCAGGGGCAAGATGGCCAGGATCGTTACACCACTGAGATCGTGGCCAACGAAATGCAGATGCTCGATGGACGCGGTGATGGCGGCGGTCAGAGCGGTGGCTATGCGCAGTCCGCTCCCCCACAGGGTAACCAGGGCAATCAAGGCGGCTACGGTAATGATAGTCAGGCCGGTAGTGGCCAGCCGGCACAGAACCAAAATACCCATCAGGGCGGCGGCTTCAGCGGCCCGGCGGATGACTTCGACGACGATATTCCGTTCTGATTGGCGAACAGGAAACTGGCCCCTTTATGCCACGAAAAATAACACTGGCGCTGCTTTTCGGCGTTAGCCTGCTACTGTTTTTGCTGTTACTAATGCCTGCCGCGGTGTTGGTTGAGCGAGTGCCTCTGCTGCGACCGGCTGGTGCACCGATGCTGCTGAGCAAGCCCCAGGGAGTTTGGTGGGACGGGCAAGCTAATTGGCAATGGCAGCGCCGCCAGGGCACGGTGCAATGGGAGCTGGATTGGCACGGATTGGTGCCAGGGCTGACGCTGAAAATGCGCAGCACCGATGATGCTGCGCGCCTGTCCACTTGGGTGGGGGCGGATTGGGGGGATTGGCAATTGCAAGAGGCCCGACTTTCCTTGCCGGTGGCATTGGTGGCAGCCCATATTCCCCAAGGCAGTGCGGATGGGCGCGTGGACGCGACCCTGATGCAGCTCACCCTTGGTGATGACAAGATCAAGCAGTTGCAAGGTACGCTCCAGTACAGCGGTGGCACCGTGAGCTGGGGTCGTAATGGTTCGGCAACGGTGCCGGTATTGCAGGGTCGTTTGAGCATGGATAATGCACAACCCACACTACAAGTGGTGGGCCCGGAGGGTGAGTCGCTGGTGGATGCCCGGCTTGCCGAGGGGCGCTTTGAATTGGAAGTGCGACGTGCTTGGCCCATGCTGTTGGGTGTGAGCCAGGGCGGGAACCCGCAGGACGTGGTTTTCCAGATGTCGCAACCTTTTGCCGTGCTCGGTGGTTAGTAACACTATATTGCAATAATAAGCTGTAGAATCCAGTAGGTTTGTAGCCTGGTATCGGCATTGGTAATAACGATAAAGGAAGTCGCAGGACGGTTATGTCGCAACTGGCAAGTTGGGGAAAGCAACAGCAATGGGGCGCGCCAGTTCGGTGGGCGATCGCTGTATTGCTGGTGGTCGCGCTGGCCTATGTGCTGGCGCAGACCGTGTGGCTATTGTGGTATGGCCCCAGTGAGCCCGTGCCGGCCAATAGCAAAGCGCGCCTGGAAGTGTCGTTGTCTGGCGACGCTCCCACCCTGTCCCAGGCGCAGATTGACAACTGGCAGTTGTTCGGCAGCTATGAACCGGTAGCCAGTACCGCCAACGACAAGCCTACTGACGCACCTGAGACTCGTCTTCGACTGGCATTGTTGGGCGTTTTCCAGAATGCCGATACCAAACGGGCTACGGCGATTATTGCCGAAAAGGGCAAAGAGGGAGAGCTTTACCATATTGGTGACAGCATTCCTGGTAATGCCAAGTTGGAAGAGGTGTATCCGGATCGGGTCATACTGCGTCGAGCCGGACGCCTGGAAACGCTGCGCTGGAGTGACACTGCCTTGGGGGGGGTGGCTGAAGTCCAGCGCAAATCTGTATCCCCGCCGCGGGGTAACGATACTGTGGTAGCAGGCAGCCCCGCCGATCTGGCGCGTCAGCGCAAGATGATCGTCAGCCAGTTAGGGCTGGAGCCTGTCAATCAGGGAGGCAGTGCCGGTTATCGGTTGGGGAAACGCGCCCCTAAACAATTGCTTGCGCAGGTTGGCCTGCAAAGCGATGACGTAATTCTCTCGGTTAACGGACACCCGCTGGGAACAGAAAGTAACGACATGGCGGCTCTGCGTTCGTATCAGAATACTCAGCAGGCCTCCATTGTGGTGCAACGGGGTGACCAACAATTTACCGTGAACTATCCGCCTTAGTGAGTGGTTTTATGACGCCTTTTTTCAGAACGTCTTTATCAAAAATAATAATGCTATTGGCGCTGTCCGCTGTTATGGCGACGACGCTCCATGCGCAGACAACGAATCAGGTACAAGCCAGTGACGACGGCAAGAGCTGGACGGTAAATATTCGCAATGCGGATATCCAAGCGTTTATCAGCCAGGTGGCCGATATGACCGGCAAGAACTTTGTGGTTGATCCCCGGGTTCGGGCTCGCGATGTAACGGTTGTGTCTACCAAGTCGTTGACCTCCCGTGAAGTCTACGAATTGTTCTTGTCCGTATTGCAGGTTCACGGTTATGCGGCGGTGCCGGCGGGTGACATCATTAAGATCGTGCCCAACACCACCGCCAAGCAGAGCAATCTGCCATTGGTGGGCAAGGGCAGTACTTCCGGTGAAGAGCTGGTGACTCGGGTGATTCCGGTCGAAAACTCGCCGGTGGAAGAATTGGTTCCGGTGTTACGACCGTTGGTTCCTCAATATGGGCATCTGGCTGCGGTAGGTTCAGCTAATGCCCTGATTATTAGCGACCACTTAGATAACATTCGCCGCATGGAGGCGATTATCGCTAGCCTGGATAACGCGGAGTCGGAAGACGTTCAAGTGCTCAAGCTCAAATATGCGTTTGCCGGCGATATGGTAAAAATGCTGGAAAGCCTAACGCCACAAACCGGTGGACGCCGAGGGAAAACCGCGGAAGGTGGGGTTATCGTGGTGGCAGATGAGCGGACCAATCGACTGATCATTAAAGGCGACCGTGTGACCCGCCAGCGGATGCTGCAGATGGTTCGCAGCCTGGATACCGAAGAAACCGATAATGGCGGCGTGCAAGTTGTTCGCCTGAGCCATGGGGATGCCAAGGACATGGCTGAGTTGTTGAAAAATTTTGCGGATGGCGCCTCCGTAACGAAGATAGGAGGTGATAGCAAGACCGCCACTACCACGTTGTCAAATAACAGCAAGGTGTCTATTCAGGCCGATGAGTCCCTGAATGCGCTGGTGATCCGTGCAGAACCGGGAATGATGAGAGAGCTACAAACGGTGATTAGCCAACTGGATGTGCGCCGGGCACAGATCCTGATTGAGGCGGCCATCGTAGAGATCTCTGGAGAGCAGGGGAAAAACCTGGGTTTTCAGTATGTGGGCGGCAGTAATGAAAGTGGTGTTGGCGCCGTGAATTTTGGGGGTAACGGCCTGAGTATCAACTCCATCGTTCAGGCCTTGGCCACCGACGACCCGTCCGGGCTGAGTTTGGGCGAAGGTGTTACCGCCGGGTTCGGAGAAACGGATTCCAACGGAGATTTGGAGTGGGGCGCACTGGTTCAGGCGTTATCCACCTCGTCCGATGTGAATCTCCTCTCCACTCCGAGCATTCTAACCCTGGATAATGAAGAAGCGTCGATCATCGTCGGTGAAAACGTTCCGTTCGTGACTGGACAGAGCACCAATACCGGGGCAGGGGTGTCTAATCCCTTTACCACCATTCAGCGTGAAGATGTGGGTCTGACGCTCAAAGTCACGCCCCATGTGGCAGGGCTCTCCACTATTCGCCTGGAGCTGGAGCAGGAAAATTCTGCGGTGAAGGACTCCGCGGGTGATGCCGTGGATATTGTGACCACCACACGTAAGTTGCAAAGCACGGTATTGGCCGACGACGCTGAGACCATCGCTCTGGGTGGACTGATCAAAGATGATATTCGCGTTACTGTGCGCAAAGTGCCGTTGTTGGGCGACATCCCGTTGTTGGGGTTCTTGTTTCGCTCCACTAGCAAAGATCGGATAAAGAGTAATCTGATGGTTTTCCTGAAGCCGACGATCTTGGCCAATAATGATCGGTTAGTGAAAATGAGCCGAGAAAAGTACATGGGCCTGACTGCCCTGCAGTTCCGCCTTAACGATGATGGCGAGTTGGAGCAGGTGGAGAAGAATCCGATCCCACAGGCCCTGGATCATATCTTTGAAGGTCGCACACCAGTGCCACAGGATTTCCGTGACGCCTATTTTAACCAGCAGGATGCGCCTATACCGGCAACAAAAAAAGAGATCGAGGACAAGCAGCCAAGAAAGGTTCCGGGAGTGGATATCCAGGCGGAAGGGGATTCCGATCTATAGAGCGATAACCGGGCTTTCTTCAAGTAATGGAAAAGCGCGCTTCGGCGCGCTTTTTTTATGGCCGTTCTGCCTCCGCAATACGGCTGAGCAATACGCAGGACTCGGCAAGGGTGGCGTTAAAAGGGGAGGAGCGTGCTTCAATCCGGTTTACCGGCTGCGGCTCTCGGAATCAGACAGCAAGCGTTTGGCTTTCATGCGGCGAAGCGTGTAAGCGTCTAAGGGGGCTATAGAAAAGCAGTTAGGGTTGTTGTTGAAGGCTGCGCAGGTTGCGCAACACGCGCTGACTGCGTTCCAGCTTCTTGTTCAGCTCCTCGTTCTCCGGATACAGCGGTGCTACCTGTTTCCAGATCCGATAAGCCTCGCGGTATTGTCCGTGGGCATAGAGAGCTTCGCCCGTATTTATTTCTTCGGCAAAGCGGCGGCGGCACCATTGTTCTAGGCGTTTGCGGTGCGAAGCCAGTGCCGGGTTGCTCTGCTGTTGGTTGAGGAAGGCCCGTGCGGCCAGTAATGATTGCAGCTGGCCGTTGCGTTGATAGCGGGTCATTAACTGTTCGGCTTCGGTCTGCAGTGCCCGGTTACGCTTGGCGCGGGTACGCTGTTCTTCGTTATTGAGTACCTGCTGTGCTTGAGCTAGCTTGGGCGCGGGTTCGGCCTCTGGTGCCAACTGATGGGCGAAACGAAGCAAGTTGCGGGCCTGAACCCATTGCTCTTGATCAGCGAAATAGTTGCCCAGCATGGTCAGGTCAGCGATCAGTAGCTCGCGTTCTTCGGCCAGGGCCTGGCGCTCCTGCTTAGCCGCTGAAGCGTGAAAGTCGGCAAGATGAAGTGCTAAATCGTCAGTGCTTAGCAAGGCTTGCGCCTGGGCTTGGCGTCGTTCGGCCAGCAGCTGGTTAAGCTGGCGCGCTTCCATCGGGGCCAGAGTGCTGCGCAGTTCATCGATGGCAGCGGAGTTGAGTACTTTGTCGCGGTTTGTTTCCAGCAGCGTAAAGGCGGCGTCCCATTGTTGTTTGCGAGCGAGTCCTTCTGCCTGCTGAACGACGTGGAGCCGATACTCTTGGCTGGCCTGGCGAATGCCGGCGTACTGTTCCTGAAGGAGGGCATATTGCGGGTGTTTTGGATCTGTCTGTTCAATGATTTGCGCCGCTTTGGCGTAGTTGTGCTGTTCTAGCGCCGCACTGACATCGCTTTCCGGGTGTGAGTTGCCGAAGGTGGTGCAGCCGGCCAGTACCGTGGCCAAGGTCAGGCTACTCGCCTTGTGCACGTTGATGCTCCGTATTCAGTTTGGTCAGAAACTGGGCAATACGCTGCTCCATCAGGGTTTCGGACAGGGCGTGAACGCCATCGATGCGGTGGGTGCTCACTGGTTGTTCTTTGCCGCGAATGCGCATGGCCCCGCATTCCGTGGCGCGCACTCGCGAGGCAATGTTGGGGTTGGACAGTAGCGGTGCGGCGGCAATAATCTCGTTACCTCCAGCCATATTCGACAGCCGGGAGGCCAGATTTACTGCATCGCCCACCACGGTGTATTGCATGCGATCGCGCGAGCCCAGGTTGCCCGCTAGCATATCGCCGGAATTGATGCCGATGCGAAAGGCAACGGTGGTCTCGCCTCGGGCATGACGATATTCATTTAGCCGTTTTACCAGCCGCTGGATCATCACAGCACAGCACAGTGCGTGGAATAGATGTTCGTCGTCTTTTTCCGGCACCCCAAACACGATCATGGCGCAATCACCCATGTATTTGTCAATGGTCCCTCGGTAAAAGTTGGTGGCTGTGGTGATAGCATCGAAATAGACATTGAGCATGTCGGCGATAGCGTCGGGTGCCAAGTTCTCGGACAGCCGAGTAAAGCCGACGATATCGGCAAAGATCACGGTTGCAGACACGTCACGGCCACCCAGTTGCACCTGATCCAGGTCGGCCATCATGTTACGTGCTACGGACGGGCTGACGAAACGTTGCAGCACGCGCTCTACTTGGTCTTTTTCCAGCATGCCATGAGCCATGGTGTTGTAGGCCTCAATTAGGCCACCAATTTCATCGTTGCGGCGATCCTGGATGCGATAGTTCAGGTCGCCCTTGCGCATGGCGCTGGTGGCGGCCAGCAGGTCATGAATGGGTTGGGCCAGCCGGCGGCTGATCAAGAAAGCGACGACAATGGCGATCGCGCTCATGATGAGCGTGGCGGTGATCATGGTGTCCTGGACAGCTTGACGGGCGGCCATGATGGGACGGTCCGAGAGGGAAATGGCGGTATGGCCAGCCACCGCATCGTTGATCTTAATGGGGGCATAATACGTTGTGACGGGTTCGCCTTTGAGGTCCCAGCGTTTTACCTGCTCGTGCAGAGGTGAGGCCGCTAGCGGCAGAATACCGGCCTTGTCGGTTAGGTTGCCGTCGCGGCCAAACAGGGCTGCGCCGCGCACGCTGTCACTGCGGGTGAGGTTATTGAGCTGAACTTTGAGGAAAAAGGTGTCGTCAGCTAATAGAGGTTCACGAACGGTATTGGCTAGCTGCTGGGCAATAGCTGTGCCGAAGCTATCCGCTTGGTCGCGCATGCGGCTGAGCTGGTTGTTGAGTAGCAGGGTGCCGAGGATGGTCATGCCACAGAGGATCAGCATGGAGATGGACAGACCCAGCTTCCAGGCCACCGGGAAATACGCCGGAATATAGGGCGCTAGCCACTCACTGAGGCGGGTGCGCTGGGGGCTGGATTGTTCGCTTCCCTTTGGCGTGCTCACGTTACGTCCCTGGTGTGGCTGTGCGAGAGGTCTTGTGTGTTCTTGCGCCCGTCAGACCGAAAACCACAGGCTTGGCCAGCGCTTGTCAGCGGCGGTCCTTGCTGTCAAATTCAAGCGTGTGTTATGCCAACAATAGCATTTTAGTTGTGCTGGGTAAGTAGCCATTTGACGGTTTGTTGCCCGGCTTTGAATTAGGATATGAGTATGGCGTTTACGCGAGAGCGACAAGTTCCTGCAAATGGGTTGAATTTCTTTGTGGCAGAGGCCGGCGAGGCCGGTGCACCGCTGGTGTTGTGCCTGCATGGTTTTCCGGAATGCTGGGCCTCTTGGCGGTATCAGCTGCCGGTGTTGGCTCAGTCGGGTTATTACGCGGTGGCCCCGGATTTGCGTGGCTACGGGTTTACCGGTGGCCCCAAGGAAGTCGATGCCTACCGGCAGAGTAAGCTGGTTGAGGACGTGATTGCTTTGATTCAGGCGCTGGGCTATGACCGTGCCATCCTGATAGGACATGACTGGGGAAGTGCGTTGGCTTGGCAGGTGGCGCGTTGCCACCCGCGGGTCATCAGGGCGGTTATCGGTATGTCGGTGCCTTATGGCGGGCCGGCACCGGTGCCGCCGACGGTGGCCATGCGCAAGTTATTTGAGAATCGTTTTTTTTACATGTTGTATTTCCAGCAAGCAGATTTGCCAGAGCAGGAGCTTGAAGCTGACATTTCGCACAGTCTGCGCTGTATTTTCCATGCCCTGTCTGCGGAAGGTATCGCGGCTTTCAATGTGGGGTCAGAGGACACCGGCTTCCTTCAGTCCATGCCGGTTCCGGATACCCAGCCGCGCTGGATGCGCGAAGAGGATCTGGCTTACTACGTGGAACGTTTTCAGCACAGTGGCTTCACCGGCCCTATTAACTGGTATCGCTCCATGGATATTTCCTGGGAAGAAAGCGACGATGACAGTAACTGGCAAATCCCCATGCCGGCCCTGTTTATCGGTGGTTTGCAGGATCCGGTTATTTTGTTTAGCCAGAAAGCCCTGCAGCGCATGCCAGATTATATTCCGCAGCTGCGTACCGTAATGCTGGATCAGTGTGGCCATTGGATTCAGATGGAGCAAGCGACGGAAGTTAATCGGGAAATCCTGGCGTTTTTGGAGGAAGTGGATGGCGATCAAGCCTAGTGCCAGTAATTTTCACAGGGTTGGAGAGTTTCATCGCGCCTTTTCTCTGCCGGTAGAACCTCGGCCCGTGGTGCCGGACGATGCCACTGTACGTTTACGGTTGGCTTTGCTGCTGGAGGAGTTTCACGAGTTGGCCGAGGCCACTTGTCAAAATGCCAGTGAGGCGCAGCAGGGATTTCTCGCTACCCTGGTTCAGGCACGTGAACAGCTGGAGATGCTGGACGACTTTCAGGTGGATTTGGTGGAGGTGGCGGATGCACTCACGGATATCAATTATGTGACCTATGGCGCTGGGCACACCTTTGGTATTGATCTGGATGCCTGCTGTGAGGAGGTCCATCGTAGCAACATGAGTAAGTTGGGAGCGGACGGTAAACCGGTGAAAGATGACCGTGGCAAAGTGCTCAAAGGCCCGGCGTATTCGCCTCCATTATTGGCGCCGGTGCTGGCGGCCCAGAGCCGTGGTGTCGAGTAGTGCTAGAGAGAGAAACGGGCCTGGAAGTTATCGTGGGGATTAAAGCGGTGAAACCTGATCCACATCAAGACCAAATGGAGCGGTGGGCGCCACTATAACTGCGGGATCTGATCCCGCTGCGTATGCTTCCGGTTGTCTCCGGAAACAATTTGGCCCCGTTTTCGGGGCTTTTTTTTGCCTCTCTGCGGTCGCCACAGCTAACCTCTTGTGATGCTTGGGCAGAGTTGATGACGATGCCTTTCGACCCGAAGGGTTCGTATGATGCGCCAGCGCTGTATGACATGTGGTTCCATTCCAGTCGCGGACCGGTCACCTGTGATTTTGAGTCCGGAGGTAAGGTGGATTCGAACTATTCCCATCGCATTGGTCAGCAGGCTCGCAGGTTGAGCAGATATACAAAGCCTCTCGTGACGCGTGCGACAAACAGCCTGATCTCTACGGTCATCGTGTCTGTCTTCTTGCCCCGTTAAACTCGAGGCGAGTTTTGACAGGAGCCTTCCATGAGCGCCCACGATATTTCCCTGGCTGACGCCATGATTCAGCGCCGTTCTGTTCGCGGTTTTACCGGCAAGCCAGTACCCAAAGAGGTGCTGGACGCTGTGTTTTCCCTTGCCCAGCGTTCCCCATCCAACTGCAATATCCAACCTTGGAAAGTATGGGTTGCTTCCGGCCCTGTGCGCGATGTGCTGCGTGAACGGTTGGTGGAGAAAGTCACCCATGGCGTGCCCTTTGCGCCAGACTACGACAGCCCGTCGAGTTTCGAAGGGGTGTACCGGGAGCGGCAGGTCGACTGCGCCATGGCGCTGTATGGCAGCATGGGGATTGCCCGCGAGGACCGAATTGGCCGTCAGCGCGCGGAGCTGCGTAACTTTGAGTTGTTTGATGCTCCCCATGTGGCTTTTGTTGGTATGGAGCGGGATTTTGGTGTCACCGTAGGGTTGGATGTGGGGATGTATGTGCAGTCGTTGCTGCTCTCCATGAGCGCCTATGGGCTGGGAGCCTGTGCCCAGGGCAGTATGCGTTACTATCCGGATGACGTGCGGGAATTGCTGGGAATTCCGTCCTGCACCGCTATCGTATTAGGTATCAGTTTTGGTTATGAAGATGCGGAAATAGCGGCGAATAAGGCTCGAGTAGACCGGGTGCCAGTGTCCGACTCGGTGCAATTTTGCGATAGCCTGTGATCGGGAGCGGCGTTGTCCACTGGCTATGGAGCAAGGACTCTGGAAGAAGGAGGGCTCTCAGGCAGCGGTGACGCAACTGTGCTACAATGGCCGTTTTACCAGCGTAGTGACCCTCCATGATCATAGTGAAAGGCTCCTTTCCCGTAAAAGAAAACGAACAGCCCACTGCGTTGGAGCTGGTGCAGGCGCTTGCCAATGCGTCGCGGGGAGAGCGGGGATGCTTGGCCTATGAAGTGTATCTGCAGGCTGATTCGCCGCGAGTGATTATGGTGTGGCAGCAGTGGTCAAACCTGGATGCGCTGGAAATCCATTTTGGCTCCGAGCATGTGGATGCCTTTCTGGATGCCATTCCCGACATGATCGATGGCGATGTCACCTCTGCCCGTTTTGATGTGACCAGGATGGATGGGGACCCCATCGCGGAAGAAGTGGGTGAGATTGCGCCTGTGGTGCTGGCGGACAATATTACCTTGCATTGACGCACTGCGGCAGCGTTTTTGGGCGCTGGCCGCTCCCCCCCCCTTGGTGTCCACGCGCGCAGCCCCTACTGTTTTATCGTCACTTGGCGCTTATATGGTTCGCCGCTTCCTGCCCGTGTTGTGACGCGGTTGGTCAATGTCTCCCGTCCCGCTCTGCGTTACCCTGTTTGTCTCAGGCAAGGTTCAGCGTCGGCTGTGCCTTGGCAAGGCTGTGTAGGAGTACCCATGAAAAGCCGTATCGACTCCGTCGAAGACATCATTCGCAGTTTCTCCGAACAAGGATACATCTGTAGCGAGCGCATTGCGCTGGCAGTGTACCTAGCGGCGCAGCTGCACAAGCCGGTGCTGGTTGAAGGTCCGCCCGGAGTAGGGAAGACCGAGCTAGCCAAAGCCGCGGCCGCGTTTCTGGAAGCGCCGCTGATTCGTTTGCAATGTTATGAGGGCTTGGACGAAAGCCGCGCTTTGTATGAGTGGAAGTATGGCAAGCAGTTGCTGTACACGCAGCTGTTGCGTGACAAGCTGGGCGGCATGCTGGCGGACACCGATAGCCTGGAAGCCAGCATGGCTCGGCTGGGTGATTTGGGTGAAGCTTTTTACAGCGAAACGTTTCTGGAGCCCCGCCCTTTGCTCCATGCGTTGCGCAGCGATGAGCCCGCCGTATTGTTGATTGATGAAATCGACAAGGCGGATCAGGAGTTTGAGGCATTTCTTTTGGAGCTGCTGTCGGATTTCCAAATTTCCATTCCCGAGCTAGGCACGATCAAGGCCAAGCACCAGCCATTGGTATTGTTGACCAGTAATGATCAGCGTGAATTGTCCGATGCGTTAAAGCGACGTTGCCTGCACCTTTATATTCCTTACCCGGAGGCCGAACTGGAAGCAAACATCGTAGCTGCGCGGGTGCCGAATCTGGATGCCAAATTGCGTGAGCAGTTAGTGGACTTTATCCAGTACTTGCGTGAACAGGACATGAAAAAGCTACCCGCTATTTCTGAGACGCTGGATTGGGCGCGAGCACTGGTGTTACTCCATGCTGATTCGCTGGAGCAGGAACAGGTGGCAGATACATTGAACCTGGTGTTGAAGACAGAGCAGGATGTGACTTTGGCTCGGGAGTTATTACCCGCCTGGTTACGTAAGCTGAGTAAACGTTAATGCCGACCCGTCGACTTTCCGAATTTGTTCAGGCTCTGCGTGGCGCGGGGCTACGGATCTCGCCGGACGAAGCCACCCAGGGTATGGATGCTGCCGCGCTAGTGGGCTACAGCGCTCGACGTCGTTTTCACGATGCCTTGGCGATCACCTTGGTAAAGCGTGAAGAAGATCGCCCTGCCTTTGAGGAAACGTTTGCTCGTTTTTTTGCCGTGTCCTCTGAGATCCGCCTGGCAGCCTCTGAAGATAGTGCAATGCCGCCCCCGGTGGATCGGGCTGAAGAGGAGGGTGAGTCGATAGCGCCTGTGCAGGGAAGCGAAGAGGGTGCCTCTTTTGACCTAACCCGGCACACTCCGGCCGAACTGGATCAGCGCCTTGCCGAGGCCGCTGCGCAAATGGATTTTACCCAGATGGAAGTGATCACGCAGCAGGGCTTGTACACCCGCCGCTTGCTGATGAACATGGGGATGGGAGCAGTGGATGATCGTATTTCGCAATTGGACCAGGCCAATCCTCTTGGCCATGCGCAGGCGGAAACGCTGCGGCAGTGGCGACGGGAGGTTCGTGAGCAGGCAGCTGACCATGTGCGGCGGCAGTTTCTGTTGCACGGTGCCGGCAAGGGACGGGCGTTGCGTGAACAGACTATGCGTGCCGTACCATTCCGGCACCTGCGCGAGTTTCAAGAAGTAAAAACATTAGTGCGGCGCATGGCGCGACGCCTTGCTAGCTTGCATCAGCGGCGAATGAAAAAAAGTCGTCGAGGCATGCTGGATGCTCGGCGCACATTGATAGCCAGTATTCAGCATGACGGTGTTCCTGCGCGACTGCATTGGCGTCAACGACCGGTGCAAAAAAGCCGGGTAATGGTGATTTGTGACGTATCCAGTTCGGTGAGTGAAGCCGCCCGTTTTCTGCTGCAGTTTCTTTACGCAATGAATGATGTGCTGCCTCGGGTACGCAGTTTTGCGTTTGCCTCACGCTTTGATGAAATTACGGAGGATTTTCAACGCTACAGCCCGGATGTCGCTGTGGGTAGGGTGCTGGATCGCTTGTCTGGCAGTGGCACGGATTATGCCGAAATGTTTGCGGACTTCTGGCGACGCTGTGAGCGGGAACTCGATAGCCACACAACGGTTATCATTTTGGGCGATGCGCGCAATAACTATCTTCCGGAGGGTGCAGAAGTCTTGCAACAAATCCGTCGACGGGTGAAACAGGTGTGGTGGCTCAACCCCGAGTCTCGTTCTCGCTGGAATAGTGGGGATGCGGTGATGGATCGTTATTTGCCCCATTGTCGGTTGGCACGCCAGTGCGCCTCATTGGATGATCTTGAGCGGATTGTGGACTCGTTGCTCAAGGGGCTAAATTAGCGCGCTTTTGTACCCAAGCGTTACCTCCGCTAAGGGTTAATCATCCCCGGCTCTTGGTGGGCGAGGTCGGGTGTCTTGAAGGACCTGCCACAATGTGGTTTGCAGGCGTGCCAGATTCACCGGTTTGGCCAAATGGCTGACCATGCCCGCGTCGTGGCAGGCTTGGATCTTGTCCGGTATCGCGTGGGCGGTGAGCGCGATGATGGGCACCAAGGGCAGGCGGCCTTCCTGCTGCAGCTTGGCAATGGCCCGAGAGGTTTCGAAGCCATCCATGTCCGGCATTTCACAATCCATTAAGACCAAATCAAATGGTTGCGATGCGGACATCAGGACGGCGATGGCTTCCAGCCCACTCTCCGCCACTTCGGTCTCGTAGCCGAGTTTCTGGCATAACCCCTCGGCGACCATCAAGTTGATGTGGTTGTCGTCGACGATCAGCAGTCTCCCTTCGAATGATACCGGTTGGTTGTCGATGGCAGGTTGAGCTGTAAAGGTGTCAGTGCGTTCGGTGCAAGGAATGGGCAGCCTGAACCAAAAACGAGAGCCTTGTTTCGGTTGACTGTCCACTCCGATCTCTCCCCCCATGATTTCCACCAGCTGTCGACAAATCGCCAGCCCCAGGCCGGTGCCGCCATAGCGCCGGCTAGTAGAGCTATCGCCTTGCTGAAAGTGGTCGAAGAGCCGTCGTTGTTGTTCTTCAGAAATTCCGATGCCGCTGTCCCGCACCTCAAAGTGGGCGTAGTCGCTGTTGTCGGGATCGCGCTGCACACTAACGGTAATGGTGCCATTGTTGGTGAACTTTATTGCATTGCCGATCAGATTGACGAGGATTTGCCGCAGTCTTGCGGGGTCGCCCAAGCAGCTTTCGCCTACGTTAGGGGAGAGATCGAGAGTTAAGGCATTGGAGTGAACCTGGGCTTTGTGCTGGAACAGGGCGAGGGATTCATTGAGAAGGTCGAACAGGTTGAAGCTGGTTTGTTCAATGGGCATTTTGCCCGCTTCGATGCGGGAATAATCGAGAATGTCATTGATGAGGTTCAGCAGGCTGTTGCCGGATTGCTCGATCACGTTCAGGTTGTGGCGCTGCTCCTCGTCCAGCGGCGTGCCCTTGAGCATGTCCACTGTGCCGATAATACCATTCAAGGGGGTGCGGATTTCGTGGCTCATGACGGCCAAAAATTCACTGCGGGCACTGAGTGCGGCGTTTAGTTCGCTGGTGCGCTCGCTAACGCGTTGCTCGAGAATTTCGTTTGCTTCGTCCTGAATCCGAGCATTTTCACTCTTCAGTACGGTCATGCGATGGGCCAGAGCAAACGACAGAAGGAGTGCCTCGATAAACGTCCCCATAGGCATGATGTTTTCCAGCAGCCAGCCGCCATTGATAAGCTGGAAGGTCTTCAGGATATAGGCCATGGAGGCGAGTGCGATGGTGGTGAAGGCCAGCAGGAAATAGCGTGCGGGGCTGTAGCCTTGCCGAATCAGCCAGATGGATAGGCCGATGGCGATAAGCGGCCAAGGTAGAATAATGGCGGTGCTAGCCTGAATGAAAAAATGGAAATTAATCAGCGTGAGCGGAGCAAAAAGAATCAGCAGGCTGGCGGCTACGACCAGCCAACGGTTGATGGTAGGCGCGCGTTTTTTTAGTTCCAGAAACTGGCAGGCAAACAGGATAGAAAACGCTAGGGTGAGTAGATTCAATATCGGCAGAGAGTAATGATTCCACAGTGTGGCCTGTGGCCAAAGCCATTGATAGCTTAGCCCTTCGCGGGTGAACAGGTTGAGAGTGAAGGTGCCCAAGTAAAGAACATATAACAGGTAGCTGCGATCCCGGATGGAAACAAATATCAGCAGGTTAAACAAAAACATGGCAATCATGGCGCCGAAATAGAGGCCATAAAAAATAGTGACTTGGCTGTCCTGTTGATTGAAGGCGGTGGCTGACATAAGTGAGACAGGCAGCTCAATTACGTTGTCTCCTTGAGCGCGTAGTAACAGGTAGCGCCGTGTATTCACCGGAAGATCGAGCGTGGAGACTAGGTGGCTATGCGCAAATGTTCGAGTATCAAAAGGAACGCGGTCGCCAAGACGGTTGTGCCATAGTGACTTGCCTTTATGGTCGAAAAGGTAGAGGTCGAGATAATCCAGGTGAGGGCGGCCTATGCGAGCAAACCATAGAGACTGGCTGCTCTGGTTTTCGATGGGAACGAGAAACCATTGCAGGCCCTCACGAAACCCCAGAGAAGGGTACTTATCGTGAACTTTCTTGCCTTGACCGTCGAGCAAAGCGTGCAGAGCCATTTCCGGGCTGTAAGCCTGCCAGGGGTCTGTCAACCATTGCATGCCGTGAGCTGCTTGGTAGCTGTCTTGCTTATCGCTAAGCGTCAGGCTATGGCCTGATATAACCAGCATGAGTAAGCAAACGGTAATTCCCTGCCTGAAGATGAGGCGTCCTTGTGTCATTCCCGATCCTGTTATCACTGTTATGTGGATACGGAGTTAATACTATGAATTCATTTTACAGAATTTACCGTAGTCTCTGGAACTGTGCGACAAATAAGGTCTCTGAATAGACGACTTAACGGAGAAACTTAACGGAAAAGGAGTCCTGTATGAAAGTCATTATGCGTAATGCACTGGTCTTGTCCTGTTCATTGATGGTGGCACCGGGGGCTTTTGCGGTCGGTCCATACATTGGCGGTAACTACAGCCAGATCCAATATGATAACGAGGAGTATGACACGGACACTCTGAAAATCGACTCGGCTACGGTCAATGCCGGGTACGAGTTTACGGATTTTCTGGCACTGGAAGCCCGGGGTGGTTTGGGATTTGATGAGGACTCCCAGGGTATTGTGGATTTCGACATGGATCACCTGTACGGCGGGTATGTGAAGCTGGGTGCGCCTGTCGGTGAGAAACTTCGTCCTTATATCATTGGTGGTTATACAAAGGTAAAAGGTGAGGTGTCAGCCAACGGTACGGTAGCGGGGGTGGATTACTCCTACAGCGATACTGAAACCTTTGAGGATGAATCCTACGGTGCCGGTCTAGACTTCAATATTACCGATACGGTTGCCGGCAACTTGGAATATATGCGCTATGTCGACACCGATGAGGAAGAAATTTCCGGTATCAGTGTGGGGCTGCGTTCCGCATTCTAGTGTCTGCAAATCACGCCGTGATAACAAAAAGCCCCTCCGTGTGAGGGGCTTTTTGTGCGGTGTTGCACGGCTACATGCTTTACGCGGCATGCAGCCGGTGACTAGGCAGTGTTAGTCAACGAGTGTGGCGGTGTTGATCGCTTTTTCCAGGTGCGGTCGGAAAGCTGTGTTTACGCCCAGTTTCATCATGGTCCAGTAGTGTCCGCTGATGGCCCGTTCTAGCAGCAGACTGCGAGAGGAGGGCTGGAATTTGAGTATTTGTTCCAGGGGAGTACGTTTTACTTGACGCATGATGTCCGTGTGCAATTTTGAATGCCCGAAGTCGTAGGGCTCGTCGCCAAAGGCCCGCAGCAGCAATTCAACCCAGACCGCATAAAACTCGCCGCTCACTTGGGTGTCCTTCTTGCGTGCTCCCAGTTCCATTAGTAGAGCGTCAAGTGCCTCCCATTTCTTGTTGATGGCCATGCGCACCAAGCGTTTCAGTAAATCAGCATCCTGTGGGGGTAACCGCTTCACTGCGCCAAAATCATAGATCACAATGGTGCCATCGCGACGAAACGCAAAGTTGCCGGGGTGGGGGTCGCAATGGACGGCCCGGAACTGAAAAATTTGTTGCCCGATGGCATCGAATAGCCGCTCGCCGAGCTGGTTGCGAGTGGCCTGGTTAAAACCGTGCTCGTCGTCGACCTGGTCTAGGGGGGTACCGGTTTCATAGCTCAGCGTCAGCACCTTCTCACTGGATAGTGCCGGAAAAACTTGGGGAATGACCAGCCAAGGCTGGTCTTGGTGAAAACCTTGAAAATGCTCCAAGTTGGTGGCTTCCTGGTGGTAATCCAGTTCTTCGTGAAGCTGGTTGCGAATTTCCTGAAATACAGCATCCAGGGCGGCTTCGTCGACTTTCAGCAGGCTGCCCAAGCGTAGAATCCGGCGCAGATGCTTCATGTCGGAATCAATGGATTCCTTGACCGCGGGGTACTGTACTTTTACCACCACTTCGTCGCCTTCCGGGGTCACGGCATGATGTACTTGACCAATGGACGCGGCGGCAAAGGGCTTGTCTTCGAAACGGGTGAATAATTCATCCAGCGGAGCGCCGAGCTCACGCTCCAGTTGCCGTCGAATTACATGGAATGGCATCGGGGCGGAAGCATTCTGGAGTACTTTTAGCTGATCGCTAATCTCAGCGGGCAGGATGTCTTGCATTTGGGAGGCAATCTGGCCGACTTTCATGACCGCGCCTTTCATCTCTCCCAGCGTGGCAGCCACCTCCTTACCAATATGTTGCAGCAGTTTCTCCCGGTCAGTGGCTTTGGCTTGTTCCGACTGGAACAGTCCTTTGACCTGGTGGCCGGCTACACGAGTGGCGATTGAGGTGGTCATGCCGGTGAGCCGAAACAGTCGGCCGGTGGCGGTGGTGGGGCGTTTTCGGCGACGGTCGTCAGCCATGGTAAAACCTCGCGGCTTTTTGTTATGTCTATAGTGTTGTTTACGACTGGGTTAAGGCTAGCGTTATGTATGACTCATGCACAAGGTGCAATAGTGCAAGACGGTCTTGGCGGAGAGGGGGCAGAACGTTATTAGATAAAGAAAAGGGGCCCAAAGCGGGGCCCCAAAGGAGAGTAAAGCAGAGTTTTAAAACAACACACACTACATTTTTACAGCAAAACAGGATCAGTCGCGCTTTTCGCCGGTGGAAACCAGCTCGTTAAACAGTTTCTCACCTTCTTCGCGGGCAGTGGCTACGGCGCCAAGGCTTGCCAGCAGATACTCATTGGTTTCTTCGGCTTTCTCGCCGCGCTCTTTCTTGCCGGCTTCAAGCAGCTTTTGGTACAAGGCCTGGCGCTTTTGCGGGGCGCTGTCGAGCACTTCACGGGCGGCGACCAGTGCACCACGGCTTGCCAGCAGGGCTTTGGGTTTGTTTTCGGCGTCGTCGCCAAATGCTTTAGAGCCGGTTTCAACGTATTTGTTGAACAGCTCTTCAGAGCCTTCTTCGGCTTTCTCGTAGGCGCCGAGACTTGCTAGATAGAGTTTGTTACCTAGTTCTTTGGCACGGTTTACCAGCGATTCGCTTTGCTCGCGGAGATCTTTTAGCTCGCCCATGTTAATCAGTCCTTAACGTTGTCCGGTGTTAAATAGAAACGTTGTCTGGTGTTAAATACAGAAATTGTGTGCAACGTTTACTGTGTTGCGTGGACTAAGAGTAGGGCTTGTCATGGTGCGAGTGTTTAGTTGTTGTCCAACAATTGAACACTCGATAAAGAACAGTGAAGCTCCAAGGTGTGATGACCATCAAAGTTAGTAAGCCAAACCGGCCATGGTCGGAACTTCTTCCCATGCGTACACTGACAAAAAAGACTGTACTGGCTTAGAGAGAGCGACATGATTGAAAAGTTTATCGCTAAGGTGCCTTCCCGAATTTGGGCAGAGGGTCGCCCGGCCCGCGCCCGCCAGTGGGAAGCGGAGTTTAATGTGGCGTCGTGGGTACGTATTGCTGGCGCGCCGGGCAAGGTGCAGCTAGTGGTGCGCTATATTGATAATAAAAATGACAAGGCCCTCCTGGTCGACACGGCCGACGTGGGCGGGGAGGGCAGCGTCCTGTTATCGGGAGCCATTCGGCTCAAGCTGAGCGCCGAAATGGAACAGGTGCAGATATCGCTGCGTCTGGCGGATCCGTCGATGACCCATGTGGTAGAGGAGCTGTTCATGCAGCGGCGCGGTGTGGCGCTGAAGTCCTCGGATAAGCTGATTTCCAATTACTGATTCGTTGCCACTGTAAGGCGGCAAGCCGGGGTTACCCTTGCCGGCTGATCCGTTGTGGCACAATGGCGGGCCTGCCCGTGTCCTCACTATTGCGGGTACTGACGGTGGTGGTGCCGCTGTCCATCAGAGATTCTGGCCAGCGCTGAAAATCCAGTCCGGTAAGCCGGTTCAGGTTTTTCAGGGCCGTATTCGGGCGCTTTTTGTGTAGGGTCAGTATCTTGCTCATATCACTGTTTCCTAGAGTTATATAGCCTATAAAGCGAAAACTGTGCCAGCAAGGCGCTGCTTTTTTTGTTCTTTAATAACAGCAGCTTAAGAAGGTGTTATGAAGAATTGCACACTCGGGACGGCGGGGTGCGGCAGCAAGTGACAATTTTGGTAACCTTCTTGCGGGTTGGCCCCGTTGCGTCGTTTAGTCAGTCTAGGAAAAGTCCGTTAGCGGTTGATTGCCTTCTCGTGGAGGCCCGTCCGGTATGGTAAAAGCCCCTAGTGCCGATCTCTCTCAGAATTTTCTCATCAATGTAACTCTTGCATGCCGCTCCCATGAGGTGCCACAGGAGACGTAGCCGACGCCGACCAAGAATCCAGGGCTTCGTCTACGGTGGCTTGTAATCGGTCTCCAGACGAATGTCGTCCACGCAGGCCAAAGGTGAGCAGCATGTGCTGGGTGGCCATGGTGGACAGCACGCGCTCCGATGGCTTTGCTAATGCTGTGGTTGGCGCCGGTAATGAACAGGGTTTTGCTTTTTGGTGGGGTGGACTCGCGCGGTTCTTCCGTGAGTGTTTCTGTGACGGCCCGCTTCCTGAGTGATAGGTTTGCTGGCAAGTGAACCTGAGTTACTTGTCACCGCCGCGTGGTGACGTTATGGTTGCCTCTTTGGTCATTTTGGGCCAGCACAGCATAATTGGAATGCAGTTATGACAATTCTAAAAATGGACCCGAAAGAGTACTTCGTGTCGGCAGAATATCTGGCCTTGTTGTTGGAGGTTTCATCTCGCCGTGGCGTTGCCACTGAGGCGTTGCTCGAAGGCACTCGAATCGCCCCCGGTTGTTGGCGGGACCCGCAGGCGCGAATTACTGCGCAGGATTTTGAGAGAGTGGCCACTCGCGCCATAGCACTGTCGGGGGAGCCTTGGCTGGGGTGGGAGTTGGGTGCCTCAATGACACTATCGTCCCATGGATTTCTTGGTTATGCCGCCATGAGTAGTGCTACGTTGGGGGAGGCGCTGGAGCTGGCGGTGAAGTATTTTCGTACCCGCAGTACGGTGGTGCAGCTGGAGACCTTTACTGATGGCGATATGGCGGTCATACAGATCAACGAGTTGTTGGCGTTGGGTGAGTTGGCGCCGGTGATTATGGAAAGTTTGTTCTCCAGCTTTCATTTTATGGGCGAGAAGCTGGTGCCGGGACTGGATATCATTGGAGAGCTGCGTTTTTCCTACCCGGAGCCTGATTATTTTGCGCGAATGCGGCCGGTGATGCCGGTGCCGGTGTATTTTGACTGTGCCTACAATCAAATGCGCTTTCCGGTGGAACGTATGCAGTGCCCCTTGCAGTTTGCGGATCCGCGGCTGGCCAGAATGGCGGCCGACCAGTGCGAGCAGGAAATGGCCACGATCAAGCTGCCGCCGCCTTTGTTGGGGCAGGTGCGGCGGATCATTCTGGGTGGCGGTGGCCGCTTCCCCGGGGTGGAAGAGGTGGCCGGTGAGCTGCATATGTCGTCGCGCACCTTGAAACGCAAACTGCAGCAGTTAGGTACCAGTTACCAAGAGGTGCTGGATGGGTTACGTAAAGGTCTGGCGGTAGAATATCTGACCCAGTCCGAGAAAACCGTAGATGAAATAGCAATGACGCTGGGCTATTCCGATGCCTCCAACTTTGCCCGTGCTTTTCGGCGCTGGACGACCCGTAGTCCGTCGGATTACCGCCCATAGGATCGCCCCGTGAGGTTAGAAGTTGAACCCTGACGGCAGAGATTTTTTCAATGCCGGTGGAGTGACGGCTTAGTTTGCCGTTCCTGTCGCTAGCAACAGTCAGTCAAGGACACATTATGGCCACGCTTCATCCTCGCCTTGCCGCCGATACCGGTGCTTTGGGAGAAACAGATTTGTGCTGGTTGCGTTGGATGAATGATCAACGCTTTGCTTGGATTATCGTGGTGCCCAAGCGTGACGGGCTGCGAGAGTGGCACCATTTGCCGGTGGATGAACAGCAGGCGCTGTTGGCGCAGGTAAATGACTTGGCCGGTCAGCTTGAGCGCATTACTGATGCGGACAAGATCAATATCGGTGCATTGGGAAACATGGTGCCGCAGCTGCATATCCATATCATTGCCCGCTATGCCGATGACCCTTGCTGGCCCGGCCCGGTATGGGGGCAAGGAACGCCGCAGCCTTGGACGGACGAACAAGCCCCGGGCTGGATTACCGAGTTGACGTTGGCGGACGGCGTAATCACGGGAGGCTGTTGATGGCTGAGTTATTGCCTGTGACCGTGCAGTGTCCCCATTGCTGGGAGTCCATCGAGGTTCTGGTGGACCCCTCTGTGGAGGAGCAGGAGTACGTGGAAGATTGCCAGGTGTGCTGCCAGCCGCTGCTGTTCACCGTGCAGTTACCGTTTGGCAGTGATCAGCCGCAAGTAGAGGTGCGGCCGGAGAATGAGTAGTTGGAAGCTTAAAGTTGAAACGCGGGTTTGGGTGGGTGCTGGAAAGCGTATTGTCAGTGCTTTTCAAGGTTAAACGTTTAACTCATCCCTTTCGGTCGATATGCCCTAAATCTCTTTCCGGGAATAGGGCGTCCCGTACTCGCCGTTTTAATTCGGTAATCTCCGGGAAGCCGCCATCTTTTTTACGTTCCCAAATTTGTTGACCGTTAGCTTCAATCCAGAATATTCCACCGGTTCTGGGCCGCAAGGCCACTTCATCCAGTTCATCGCTGAACGTTGCTAGTAATTCCTGGGCATACCAGCCGCTACGCAGCAGCCAGTTACATTGGCTGCAGTAGTGAATGACAACGCGGCTGCTGGGCATTAAGGGGTGTCGTTACCGGCCAAGAAGGCTTGCATTTCAGGGTCGTTGAGCATGCGGGTGATAGCGCCGCTGAGGATCGCGTTGATCATGTTCTGGTTGCGATCGGCAGTGGGGGTGAGTGCCAGGTCGTGGACCACGCTGCTCTTGTAGGTGCCGGTGTGTATCACCTCGGCACGGCTTGCTTCGGCTAGCAGCGTCAACGACAGGGTGACTTCGTTAACCACTGAGCCCTCTTCAGGCACATAGTCCAGCTGTTCCAGACGTACTTCCAGGCGGGTGGCGTCGGCGCCGGCATTAAAGGCATTGAAGCCTTGGGTTTGCAGGCCTTTGCGTACAGCGGCTTCAATGGCGTTTTTGACGTCATTGGCGGGTTGTACCAGGGCGGTTTCCTTATAGACGCCGCCTCGAGTGCCAAAAGCGCTCTGCTCGCGGGAATCTACGGCGATCACTTGGACGGGCTGGTTGTGGCCGATATTGGCGGCTTCCACATCAGCCTTCGGGGTCACGCTGATCATCTGTGGGCTTAATGCGCAACCGGCAAATAAAGCGGTTGCGGTCAAAATCAGTGCTGCACGCAGCATGGTTACTCCTTTATTCGGGGGCGCGCTTCAGTAGGTGCGCTTCAGTGATTCTTCCGCCAAGCGGAACAGGGCCTCCTTGTAGGGGGAGGCCGGTACGTGGGCGATGGCGTCCAAGGCAATGCGAGTCTGTTCTGCGGCCTTGTCGACCGTATATTGAAGACCGCCGCTGGCGCGAACGGTTTCAACTATTTGTTCCAGGTGGTCCAGACCGCCGCTGCGAATGGCATCCTTGATGAGTGTGGCCTGTTCCGCAGAGCCATTGGCGATGGTATAGATCAAGGGCAGGGTGGGTTTACCTTCAGCCAGGTCGTCGCCCACGTTCTTGCCCAATTCACTGGCGTCGCCCTGGTAGTCGAGCACATCGTCGATGAGCTGGAAGGCGATGCCTAAGTGGCGGCCGTAGGTGGCAAAAGCGTCCACGTGGTCGCTGACGTCATCGGCACCCAGTACGGCCCCGGTTTCCGCAGCGGACTCAAACATTTTGGCGGTTTTGTGGTGAATCACCCGCATATAGTTGTCTTCGCTGGTGTTGGGATCTCGCACATTGATCAGTTGTAACACCTCCCCTTCGGAGATGGTGTTGGTGCTTTGCGAGAAAATATCCAGCAGCCGTGGGTGGCGCAGGGCAACCATGAGTTGCAAAGCACGAGAAATCAGGAAGTCCCCCACCAGAACGCTGGCAGCGTTGCCCCATACCGCATTCACGGTAGGTCGCCCGCGGCGCAGGTTGGACTCGTCCACTACGTCATCATGGAGCAGGGTGGCGGTATGCAAGAACTCGATAATGGCCGCCACATCCACGTGGCGGTCCCCCCGGTAGCCGGAGGCCCGGGCGCAGAGCACGGCGATTAACGGGCGTAGCCGCTTGCCGCCAGATTGAATGATGTAATCGCCCACTTCACGGATCAAGGGGACGTTGGAATCCAGATGGTGACTGATAAACTGGTTCACCGCCTCGAAGTCGTCATCGACGACGGCATAGATAGCCTTGAAATCCATGTGTTCAGGTCCAGACAAAGGGTGGTGCGATAGCGGGCAATGCTAGCAGTGGCTGGCGGGTAGTCAAGGAAAGCGCAGCCCCTGTTATTACTGGGGCAGCACCAGCACTAAAGGCTTGTGGGCCTTGGTTGTTTCGCGTACACTTCGCGACCCAATTTCATCCTCTGCCTGGCTTGCAAGTGGTGATAACTGTTTTAGCGCCGCTAGCGCGTTCGCAAGACGGTTAAGTCGCCCGCCTGAGTGGAGTTGTGCTGGAGCACACACAATGTACGCAGTAATCAAAACCGGTGGTAAGCAGTATCGCGTTGAAGAAGGCGATGTTGTTCGCATCGAAAAAATTGAAGTGGCCACCGGCGAATCCGTTGATTTCGACCAGGTGCTGCTGGTTGCTAATGGCGACGACGTTAAAGTCGGCCAGCCCATGCTGGATGGTGCCAAAGTAACCGCGGAAGTGCTGGAGCAGGGTCGTCACAAGAAGATTAAAATTGTGAAGTTCCGTCGCCGTAAGCATTCCCGTAAGCAACAGGGTCACCGTCAGTGGTACACTGCGGTGAAAATCACCGGGATCCAGGGCTGATCCTTAAGACCTGATTTTCAGAAATTGAGTAGAGAGGATTGAGACATGGCACATAAAAAAGCCGGTGGTAGTACTCGTAACGGTCGCGATTCGGAAAGTAAACGTCTTGGCGTGAAACGCTATGGTGGCCAGGTGGTTAGTGCAGGCGAGATCATTGTTCGTCAGCGCGGCACTAGATTCCACGCTGGCGTAAACGCTGGCATGGGCAAAGACCACACCATCTTTGCCAAGGAAACCGGTCGAGTGAAGTTTGAAGTCAAAGGTCCGCTGAGCCGCAAGTATGTGGTAATCGAGCCTGTGGCCTGATCCTGACGGATCCTAAAAAGCCCCGTGAGGCTCGCGCCCGCGGGGCTTTTTTGTATGTGTTTTTCGTGTTCCAACTCATGCCCTTTGCCGTAAAATGGCATCTATCCCCTTGAGAGTCTGTTTCCCATGCAATTTGTCGATGAAGCCACTATTGATGTCCATGCCGGAAAAGGCGGCGACGGCTGTTTGAGTTTTCGTCGCGAAAAGTACGTGGAGTTTGGTGGGCCCGATGGCGGTGATGGCGGTGCCGGCGGGCACGTATTCGTGCAGGCGGACACCAATATCAACACCCTGGTGGATTACCGCTACGATCGCATTTTCAAGGCGCGTAATGGCGAGCCTGGCAAAGGCCGGCAGATGACCGGTAAATCCGCCGAGGACATTACGCTGTATGTGCCGGTGGGAACCACGGTGGTGGATTTGGATACGGATGAGGTGCTGGCGGATCTGACGGCCACGGACAAGCCGGTGATGGTGGCTCAGGCTGGCCGTGGTGGCTTGGGTAATATTCACTTCAAGAGCAGTGTGAATCAGGCGCCGCGGAAAACCACCAAAGGCAAGCCGGGCGAATCCCGACGTTTGCGGCTGGAGTTGAAGGTGTTGGCGGATGTGGGCCTGCTGGGTATGCCCAATGCGGGCAAGAGTACTCTTATTCGCGCTATTTCTGCGGCCAAGCCGAAAGTGGCAGATTACCCCTTCACCACGTTGATTCCCAATCTTGGTGTGGTGAAAGCCGACCGCTATCGCAGTTTCGTGGTGGCGGATATCCCGGGTCTGATCGAGGGTGCGGCTGAGGGTGCCGGCTTGGGGATCCGCTTCCTTAAGCATTTGGCGCGTACCCGCTTGCTGCTCCATGTGGTGGATTTGGCGCCAATGGATGGCTCCAGCCCCGCCAATCATATTGATGCCATTGCCGATGAGCTGGACCGGTTTTCCCCGGCTCTCGCGGAGCAGGAGCGCTGGCTGGTATTCAACAAGATTGACTTGCTGGCCGATGATGAGGCCCAGGCTCAAGTGGATATCATTGTGGGTGAGTTGGGCTGGCAGGGGCCGGTGTTCAAGATTTCTGCTGCGGCGGGCGTGGGCTGCGAAGATTTGGTTTACGCTCTAATGAATGCCATTGAAGATCGGCGTCTGCTGGAGCGGGAGGATCCTGCTTACGCAGCCGCCCAGCAGGACCTGCGTGCCCGCTTGGAAGAAGAGGCGCGGGAGCGGGTGCAAGAGCTCAAGGCTGAAGCGCGACGGGCTCGCCAAAATGATGATGACGACGATGATGATCACGATGTGGAAATCGTCTATGAGCCTTAGGTTGTTGTGGCAATAGATGAGTGAGTCCATGTCGAATGTGCGGCCCGGTAATAAGGAGTGAGCGTGGCGGATCGCCAGCGTTGGGTAATCAAGATAGGCAGTGCCTTGCTGACCAATGACGGCAAGGGGCTGGATTGTGCCCTCATGCAAAGCTGGGTGGATCGCATGGTCGCTCTGCGTGAGCGGGGCATTGAGGTGGTAATCGTCTCATCCGGGGCAGTGGCCGAAGGCATGACTCGCCTGGGTTGGGCTGTTCGCCCGGACTCAGTGCATGAGCTGCAGGCTGCCGCTGCGGTAGGGCAGATGGGCCTGGTGCAGGCCTGGGAGTCTCGCTTTCAGCAGCACCAGCTGCATACTGCCCAGGTGCTGCTTACCCATGATGACCTTTCTGACCGTAAGCGCTATCTCAATGCGCGCTCCACGCTGCTAACCTTGCTGGGCTTTGGTGTGGTGCCGGTGGTAAACGAAAACGATACCGTGGTTACCGATGAAATTCGCTTTGGCGATAACGACACGTTGGCGGCGTTGGTGGCCAATCTTGTAGAGGCTGATCGGCTGTTGATCCTGACGGATCAGGAGGGGTTGTTCGATGCAGATCCGCGTAGCCATGTTGATGCTAATCTGATTCGCGAAGCGCGTGCCTCGGATCCGGCCATTGTCCGTGTGGCTGGCGGCGGCGGTTTGTTGGGGCGCGGTGGTATGGCCACCAAGGTACGAGCTGGAAAGCTGGCGGCCCGTTCGGGTGCTATTACAACGATTGCGTCAGGGCGTAGTCCGGAGGTGTTGATTGAGCTTGCCGACGGACAGGGGCCGGGGACTACGCTGTTGCCGGATACCACGCCAATGAATGCACGCAAGCAATGGTTGGCAGGGCATTTGCAGATGCGGGGGCGGTTGGTGCTGGATGCTGGGGCGGTGGTGCGCTTGCGTGACGGTGGCTCTAGTCTGTTGCCGGTAGGGGTGGTGGATGTGTTTGGCCAGTTTTCCCGTGGCGAAATGGTGGCCTGTGAAGATGAGGGTGGCGAGCGGGTTGGCTGTGGCCTGGTGAATTACGATGCGGCCGATGCGCGTCGAATTTGTCGTAAGAAGAGTGCCGAAATCGCAGGCGTGCTGGGTTTCATGAACGAGGAAGAATTGATCCACCGGGATAATCTGGTGCTGATGGAGGCCGGGAGCCCAGTGTCGGGCGCTTGAGTCGGATGTTGATCAAGGTCTTTGCCGTGCGGAGCCCAACCTCAGGCATAAAAAAACCGGCTCGAGGCCGGTTTTTTTATGTACACCAAGAGGCTTGGGCTTATTAAGCAGCCATTGCCTTGATCTTGGTGTTCAGGCGGCTCTTGTGGCGAGCGGCCTTGTTTGGGTGAAACTTGCCCTTGCGGGTGGCTTTGTCCAGCACAGACACCGCTTGTTTGTAGGCTTCCTGAGCGCTGCCTTGGTCGCCGGACGCAATAGCCGCGTTCACCTTCTTCAGGTATGTGCGCACCATGGAGCGCATCGCTGCGTTGTGCTGACGGCGATTTTCCGCCTGACGCGCACGCTTG
>UEXN01000587.1_pt1 | contig 32130 bp, 49 predicted proteins | sample 1796711 | NCBI WGS metagenome assembly UEXN01 (sample SAMEA4772470, study PRJEB27181) | metagenome | reverse complement strand
TCCGTGGGCCTTAGGCCGTGCGAGTTCGACTCTCGCTGGGGGCACCAATTCACCCGGTTAGTTCAGCGGTTAGAACCACGTGCTCATAACGCGTTTGTCGGGGGTTCGAATCCCTCACCGGGTACCATAAATAGGTTGGTCGCTTAATAGACCCGATAGCCTTACTGTTAGGGTTAGGACGTTAACGTCCGTATAACAAAGGAGAACGCATCCAGCAATTATAAGTTGGCACTGCTTTATACTAGGGAGAGAAAGGCGCCTTTCTCTCTCTTTTTTTAAAAAAATACTATAAAGTATTATAACATATAAGTGAAAGAGAGGTCCAATGCCGTATCCTGCATTTATTGAAAGTACTCGTGATGGCGAGAAAGCATATGATGTTTATACACGTATGCTAAAAGATAGGATTGTATTTTTATCTGGCGTTGTCGGAGAAGAAATGGCTGGTCATCTTGTCGCTCAATTGCTGCTACTTGAGAGTCAAAATGATAAAGCACCTATCATAATGTACATTAACTCTCCTGGAGGGTCTGTTACTCATGGTATGTCAATATACGATACGATGCAATATATTACCTCGCCTATTCATACGGTAGTAATAGGTCAAGCTGCTTCTATGGCATCATTGCTCGCATGCTCAGGAGCTCATAGATCTATTACTACCAACTCACGTCATATGATTCATCAACCTTTAGGAGGAGCTTCTGGTCAAGCTACAGATGTACTTATTCATGCTAATGAGTTGTTAAGATGGAAAGAAGTTCTTACAGGTATATATGAAAAACATACACCTCAAACTTTAGAGACTCTTCAACAAGATATGGAAAGAGATAATTATATGACGGCTAAACAAGCATTAGCATATGGTTTAGTAGACGAAATTGTGGAGAGAAGAATTGAAAGTAACCCTGATTGATAGTTTAGGTAGCGATTTAAATGTAGTAAATGCTGCTAGAGTTTCTTTTGCAAAAGAAGCTCAAGAGTTCTCAGAAAGAGATGAGAAATTAATTAATTACTTAGCAAGTCATAATCATTGGACTCCGTTTAGTCAAGTACAATACCAGGTACGAATTAGCGCTCCTATTTTTGTAGCTCGGCAATGGTTTAAACATCAAATTGGAATTACGCGTAACGAAGTTTCACGCAGGTATGTAGATGATGAACCTACTTTTTATGAAACTAGGTTGTGGCGTAAACGACCAGAAAATAAAAAGCAAGGATCATCTGATACAAGTTTCTTTTCTGAATCTGAACTAGATAGAGTTGGTTATATGTATAAAGATGCTGTTCGACACTGCTTAGACTCGTACAATTCTATGATTAAAAACGGTGTAGCTCCTGAACAAGCTAGAGCAGTTCTTCCTCAAGGTATGTATACTGAATGGGTAGAGACTGGGAGTCTAGCAGCAGCAGCGCGTATTGTAGGTCTTAGAAATAAAGAAGATGCACAGAAAGAAATTCAAGATCTTGCTATAATGTTAATGAAAGAAATTAAACCCATTGCTCCTGTGAGCTGGAAAGCCTTAACAACATGAGAATAGAAGATGAAATTAAGCTAGATTTTAGTGATGTATTAATTCGTCCTAAAAGATCTACTTTGCAAAGTCGTTCAGAAGTCGACATATCTCGAACATTTACATTTCGTAATAGTAAGCAAGTATGGAACGGTGTTCCTATTATGTCTTCTAACATGGACACTACAGGTACTATCGAGATTGCTAACGTTTTAAAAGAACATAAACTAATTACTTGCTTACATAAGCATTATGAACTTGAAAGCTTATATTCAGTCTTTTTTGAACCTCAGGATTATATTGTATACTCTATGGGTATTACTAATATGGATGTTCATAAATGGGAGCAGTTAAAATCTAAATTACCTGCAAATTATATTAAACATGTTTGTATTGATGTAGCTAATGGTTATACTGAGCGATTTATAAACTTTGTAAAACAGTTTAGAGAGCAAAACCCAGAAGTTATTATTACAGCTGGTAATGTAGTTACAGCAGATATTACACAGGAGTTAATCTTAAATGGAGCCGATATTGTTAAAGTTGGGATTGGCCCTGGTAGTGTTTGCACTACTAGGATTCAAACGGGTGTTGGTTATCCTCAGCTTAGTAGCATTATTGAGTGCGCTGATGCCGCACATGGTCTTGGAGGTCACATCATTGCTGACGGAGGGTGTACATGCCCTGGTGATGTTAGTAAAGCCTTTGCAGCTGGAGCTGATTTTGTAATGCTAGGTGGTATGTTTGCTGGTCATCAAGAATCTGGTGGTGAAACTATTACAACTGATGGTCAAATGTATAAAGTGTTTTACGGTATGTCATCTGAAACAGCAATGGATAAATATTCAGGAGGGGTTGCTGAGTATAGATCATCTGAGGGTAAGACGGTTAAAATACCTTATAAAGGTTCTATTAATACTACAGTTCAGGGTATGCTAGGTGGTATTAGAAGTACATGTACATATGTAGGTGCTCAAAAACTTAAAGAACTATCTAAATGTACTACATTTGTAAGAGTAAATAACACACACAACAGAGTATATGGAGACATCTAATGAGCGATAAAGAATTTAGAATTCAAGACTATATTACTGAAAATTACACTTTTACAAAAGATAGTATTATTGAAGGTGAATTAGAAAGTACTGTTACTTACGAATTTAATGAAAAAAATCATGTAATTGATGTTCTTAATTCAATGTTAACTTTCTTAAAAGCAAGCGGGTATGAATATATTGATAAACTAATAGCTGTTAAATCAAGTGGAGAAGAAGTATCTAATGAAGACGATATGTCAGAAGATATTGAAGAGATCTTGACAAGAATAGTAGTCGATTTAGAAGGTGTTAAGCAACAAAAAGCTAAAACTACACCTAGTCATTTAAAGGTGGTATCGATCAATGACAATAAAGAAGATAATACTGACAGCGCTGATTAGCCTGTTCTTTACATCACAAATACAAGCTGCTCCGTATTGGGCACAAAAACCTATTCAATGTGCTTCTCCAAAAGAAGTCTTTGATAGATTAGATAGAGATGGGCTATTGCCTTTATTTACTTCTACAGGGAATGCTAAAGTAGAAGATAACATTTATACAAAAATGTACGCTATGTTGTATAATGCAGAAACTAATCAGTGGGCTTTTATAGAATTTTTTGATGAAGAGACAACATGTGTTTTAGTAGTTGGAGAAGGTGTTGATTTTGATGTCTCTACGGAAGAAGCAGAAGACTCTACAGACCCAGAGTTTACTCCTTATAAATAACTAGTCCAGGTAGCTCCTGCAGTGTAAAATAGCTGTATTTAAATTTTATACTATTTTATTAACTCTCGGAGCTACTATGGAATTTTATGAATCGATCTTTGTTACCTCAATTATAAGCGTTATTGCTTTTTTAGGTTGGCGTGTGTGGACAATAGAATCAAATCATCTTAGACATTTACAATCAGATATTCAAGAACTTAAGACTGATATTAAGTGGCTAATCGAGTTTCATAAAGAAGAACGAAACAATCATCAGAAAAAATAATCAAAACACCTTATAATAATAATATATGGAGGTGTGAATGGCTAGAAGAACCAGCAAAGTTGATTTGTCTGCAAATATAAAAAATTTGTTAGATGCTGAGAAACCTGTACGAAAGAAAACTCGTAAAGCTCGTAAACCTATGACTGCAGAGCAAAAAGCTGCAGCTACAGAAAGACTTGCTAAAGCTAGAGCTAAGAAGAAGCCCGCTAAAGGTAAAACTCATCATTGGGTTGTCTATGATGAGAAAAAATGTTTTAAACCTTTACCTGATATTTTAAGTTGGTTAAAAGAAGCTAAAGAACAAGCTTATTCTTCTAAGAAAGATATGTCTAGATTCAAAGATGGTAGTAAAGAATGGACCAAAGCGTCAGATAGCTATCTTTACTGGTACGGGTATGTTAATGATATTAATTGGTATCTTCGTCATGGAGATTGGATATCCAACTCTTATGGATCAGGTCAACAGAATAAAACTAAATGGGTTACTGTAGTTCCTGCATATTATCCTGATGGTTTAAGAAAAGATCAGGTTAAACAGCCTATAATAGAAAGCAAGGTAACTAGAAAACGAAGGAAGAAAATTAAATGAAACTTTCCAAAAAAACGCTAGCAGTGTTAAAGAACTTTGCTGCTATCAATCAATCAATTGTAGTAAAGCCAGGTAGTGTAATTGAGACTATCTCTAATGTAAAAGATATCTTTGCAAAGATTACAGTTGAAGAAACTTTTGAGAAAGGTTTTGCGATTTATGACCTTAATGAGTTTCTAGGTGTAGTAAGTCTATTTGAAGACCCTGACTTTGAGTTTAACGACGGTCAAGTTATTATCTCTCAAGGTAAGATGAAGCAAAAATATTACTATGCCGATCCTGCTGTTATTACTTCTCCTCCTGAAAAAGGAGTTACGTTACCGTCTGTAGAAGTAAAAGCTTCGATGCAAAAAGAGCAATGGGGTGTAGCTATTAGAGCAGCATCTGCTAACAACGCATCTACGCTTACGTTTACTAATGGTGATATTATTATTCATGATAAAGGTGTTCCTAACTCTAATAACTTTGCTTTTGAGAAGGTAGCTAGTCACGATGTTGATTATAACTTATCTATCTCAGTAGAGAAGCTTAAAATGATTATGGATGATTATGATATTGAAGTGTGCTCAAAAGGGCTTGCTAGATTCTCTGGCGCGCAAGGTATTGATTACTTTATAGCGTTACTCCCGGATGGTAAATATGGCTCTTGAAAAAGATGAAAGAGATGCTTTAGAAGGTTCAATTTATGATGCTCATTTTGCAGCTAGCAAGTATATTGAATCAGGTAAAGACATTCATAAAAAATTACTTGAAATAAGCGTTAGTGAAGCGATTGAAACATTAGAAAAATTAAAAGAATCTGTTAAAAAAGATGATATGGTAGGTAACTATAAAATACATTTATTAGTACCTATGCAACTTTTAGAGCTTTTAAAAATGAGAGATAAGGATGAAGAATGATCTAGATAAAAAATGGCAGTCTACATTTAAAGATTTTAATTCTTTAGGTAAATCAGGAGTAGTAACAGGTAATGCTGTTGCTATTGAAATAGACGGTAAAGTCTATGAAACGCTTAAACAAGCTAAAGAAGAGACTGGTAAATCTCTTTGGTGGTTAAAAAAGCACGGTAAAATTCTATAATAAGTCTATATACTACGCGATGAGGTTATAATGAACGATTTTCTTTATGTTGAAAAATATCGACCTAGTACTGTAGAAGAGTGTATTCTTCCTGACAGTATTAAGAAAGTATTTTTATCCCTTAGAGATAAAGGAGAGATCATTAACCTTTTGCTCTCTGGTGGGGCAGGTACTGGTAAGACCTCAGTTGCTAGAGCTCTTTGTAATGAGATGGGCTGTGATTATATTATAATCAACGGTTCTGAATCGCGTGGTATCGATATGGTAAGACAGCAAGTTAGTTCATTTGCATCTACCATGTCAACAAACGGCAAGGTGAAGGTTGTGATTCTCGATGAAGCGGATTACATCACACCTGAAGCACAAGCTGCTCTTCGCAATTTGATTGAATCCTTCTCTTCATCTTGCCGTTTTATTCTTACTTGTAACTTTAAAGCTAAGATAATTCAACCTTTGCACTCTCGTTGTTCAGTAGTTGACTTTACTATTGATAAGTCTGAGTTGCCTAAACTGCAAGCTGAATTTGCTAAAAGAGTTATATCTATTCTAAAAACTGAAAGTGTAGAGAGTAATACACCGGTAGTTTTAGAGATTATTAAAAGATACTTTCCTGATAATAGAAGAGTGTTAAACGAACTACAACGCTATGCAAACATATCTGGTGTAATTGATACGGGTATACTTGCTGTGGTAGATAGTTCTAAGGTTAAAAACTTTATAGAGTTTCTTAAGAAGAAAGATTTTAAGTCTGTAAGACAATGGATTGCAGATAACCCTGACGCTGATGTGTTGTTTAATGAATTGTATAGTAATGTAAGTGATCTAGTTCAGCCTGCGTCTATTCCCGAACTCATATTAATAATGGGTGAGTATCAACACAGAGCTGCTTTCGTAGCTTCACAAGAGATAAACCTTGCTGCCTTTTCAGTAGAGGTAATGAAGAGTGTACAATGGAAATAACACAAAGTATATTAGGTGTGTTTAAGAATAGTAGCGCAGCATTAGCTGTTGTATATACATTAGGTCATATTGTAATTGCAATGGTAGTTGTAACAACCTTTACTGGTGCTAGTTTATTTGAAGCTGGTACTGTAGCTTTAATTGAACCTGCAATAAACGGCTGTTGGTTTTATGTGCTTCATAAAATATGGTTAAAATATAATGCAGATTGATCTCTTTGGAGAAATTATACATGAAGAAAAACCTTATCAAGAAGATGATAAGGATTCTCCGTTTGTGTATATGAATTATATTAGTAATAAAAAGTATCCTGAATCATTTGATGGTTATAGTTCTTTTTTAACTAATCTAGGTTACAGTCAACGTTCTGAGACTGTTTTATTCGCTAATGAATTAAATAAGTACTCTGAGCTAGAAGACAAAGCGCAGTTTGATTTCTATTATCATTCTCTTCCTAAGAAAAATTATTTTGCTAAATGGGCTAAGAAGTTGACTACTAAAGATACAGATATGATTATGGAATACTTTAAAGTTTCATACAAGGTAGCAAAACAATATGAGAAAATACTTCTACCTAAACAACTAGAACAAATCAAAACTTGGTACGAAACTAGAAAAGGAGGTAAATAAATAACATGCGGATCTTCTAGTTATGGAAGATAAAAATGTTAGATAATTTACTTGAAGTGCGATTGCGAGAAAAAGATGACTTCCTCAAAATCGTTGAAACGTTAACAAGAATAGGTATCTCTTCAAGAGATAAAAAGCTTGTGCAAACCTGTCATCTTTTTCATAAAAAAGGTAAATATTATATTTGCCATTTTAAAGAACTATTTAAAATAGATGGTGTAGAGAAAACTAATATATCTTTAGACGATATAGAAAGAAGAAATGCTATCGCTAAGTTATTGCAAGAATGGGGACTGTGTGAAATAATGGAAAAAACTAAAGCAGAACCAAGTTCTCTTAACAGAGTTAAAATAGTTCCTTTCTCAAAAAAGAACGAATACATCTTAAAACAAAATTACACTATTGGTAAAAAGAGTTCATATTAGACTATAATATAGTTATGGATTATTATACAAATATTGTTCGCCGTGGTGATAAACTACTTGTTAGAGGTATAAGAGACGGAGAAGAGGTTCGTGACAAAGTACGTTACGAACCAACTCTTTATGTCGAACATACTAAAGATTATGGTTATAAAAACCTTTTTGGTAAGAATCTTAAACCTATAAACTTTGATAACATGAATGATGCTTGGACTTTTTCAGCTGAGCATAAAGACTCTAACTTAAAAATTTACGGTTTTCCTAGATTTGAATCACAATATTCTCTAGAGAATTATGGTGACGCGGTTAATAAGTGGAAGAAAGAAGATCTAAGAATCTTCAATATCGATATTGAGGTTACGTCTACTGAAGGTTTTCCGGAAGCTAAAGATGCTGCGTATCCTGTTACCGCTATCTGTATTCATGACTCTAAAGTAGATAAATTTATTACTTTTGGACTTAAAGGTGACTGGTCAGAAGAAAACTCTGAGCTTCCAGAAGAGTTAAAGTCTAGGGTTGTTTATGTTAACTGTAAAACTGAGACTGATTTACTATCTAAGTTCTTGCAGTATTGGCATAAGTTTACTCCTAATATTGTTACTGGTTGGAATATTGAGAAGTTTGACTTTCCTTACCTTTATAATCGCTTAGAGAATATGGGTATAGGTGGTCATAAACTCTCTCCTTGGGGTAGAGCAAGCTTGCGTAATATTAACACTCAAAGAGGTGAAGAAATTGCTATCAATATTGATGGTGTAGATCAGATTGACTACATTGATCGGTATCGTAAGACTAAGATTCAAGAGTCGTATAGACTTGATTTCATCGCATCAGTAGAACTAGGTGAACGAAAGTTAGACTACTCAGAAGTATCTGGTTTACATATGCTTTACTTTGAGAACTTCCAGAAGTTTATTGACTACAATATTCAAGACGTTAACTTGGTCAAACGTCTCGATGAAAAGCTAGGTCTTATCGACGCGCAGATTATGATTGCATATATGGCTTGTATCAACTATGGTGAAGTAAACTCTACTGTTAGAACTTGGGATAGTCTTATCAATAAAGACTTACAAGGTAATAGAATTATTCCTCATTTTCATATTAGTTCTGCTGAATCGACTGGTCAGATACCTGGTGGTCATGTTAAAGAACCTCAGGTCGGTAAACATGGATGGTGTATGTCTTTTGACTTAAACTCTCTATATCCTCACCTTATCATGCAGTTTAATATCTCTCCAGAGACGTTTCAACCTGAGCATCAGGTCTGGCCTATGGATGGAGATATGGAACGCGTTCAGAAGTTCCTTGCTCATGAGCCCTATAAAGCACCTAAAGGATTGTCAGTATCTGGTTCGGGATACACGTTCTCCAACGTCTCTGAAGGGGTAATACCACGTCTAATGCGTAAATTGTATGACGAACGTAAGATTGTCAAGCAAGCTATGCTTAAAAAGCAACGTGAAGGTAAAGATGCTTCTCTAGAAAATCTACGTCAATATGTGATTAAGATTCTTCTTAACTCAGGTTATGGCGCGTTTGTAAACAAGTATTTTAGATGGTACGATCAGCGTATCGGTAAGTCTATTACTCTATCTGGTCAGTTGATTATTCAAGTCGCTGAACGCGAGATTAACAAATGGATGAATAAAGTAATGCAAACGACTGATGTCGATTATATTATTGCTATTGATACCGACTCTAACTATCTTAACTGTCAGCCTTTAGTTGATAAGTTTTTTGCAAATAAGTCTACTGAAGAAGTTGTAGATATTTTAGATAAAATTGCTAAAGATCAGATACAAGGTGTGCTAGAAAAAGGATTTCAAACTGAAAAAGAATACTTAAACGCTATGGATCAGAAGATGGTTATGGAGAGAGAAGCTATAGCCTCATCTGCTTTCTGGACAGCTAAGAAGCGCTATGCTATGTGTGTTTGGGATATGGAAGGTGTGAGAATGCCTAGCGATGATCCTAAACTTAAGATTCAAGGTCTAGATGCTATTCGCTCTTCTACTCCTCAATCTTGTAGAGAAGCTTTACTTACTATGATCAGGTTAACTCTACTTAAAGACGAAACTACAGTTCAAAGTTATATTTTAGACTTTAAGAATAAGTTTCTAGATATGGGGTTTGAAGATATTGCTTTTCCTAGAACGATGAATAATATTACTAAAATGACTCAAGCTAATGGTTTTGGTAAAGGTACCCCTCCTCATATTAGAGGTGCTATCAGTTTTAATCGTTTGCTTACTAAGTATAAACTAGAGAATGATTGGGAATCTATGAAAGATGGTGAGAAAGGTAAATTTATTTACCTTCGTGAACCTAATAATATTGGTACTAACGTACTTTCATTTAATCATACAGTTCCTAAAGAGTTTGACTTTGTAAAGTATATTGATTATGAAAAGCAATTCTCTAAAGCTATTATTGAGCCTATGGAAATTATTCTCAATCCGATTGGTTGGACTCCTGAAAAGCAAAATACGCTAGAAGACTTCTTTGGTTAATAAATAGATAGTTAACATAAGGATTAATTATGGACGAAAATATTGTAAAACAATTTGGTACTCTTTCAAACTTTAGATCATTCTTAGAAGAACAGATTTCAGAGAAAATTAACGATGGCGCTGAGATTTCTAGAGGTAAAGATCCTAACGACAAATCTAAAGAAGAAAAAAAGATTTCCAAAGAAGTTAAAAAGAATGCAGATGGTTCTGGAACAGAAACTCATTATGATACCTCAGGAGAAGAGATGCCCCCAGAAGATAACATGCCTCCTCCCGCTCCTCCAGTTGACCCGACACAAGCACCAGGGTCTCAGATAGCAGTTGGTAAAAAAGATGTAGACGGAGAAGCAGATCCTAAAGCTATTCCTATTAAACTCTCTGGAAAGAAAGAAAAACTTAACACTAAGCCAAAGATTACTGTAAGGGACGATGGTTCTAACCGATAGCAATTTGGAGATTTACGCAGCTAAATATTATAGATCAGAATCGTGTCTAAGTAAAGAAGAATTTGAAGACGACTTAAACAGACACAAACTTGCGAAAAAACTGACTAAGAAATTTGCAGCGCAGAAGTCAGATAATATTAGATTATTATGTAACCATATATTATGTTTTACAAATAGTTTTCATTTGCACGCAGCTAAAGAAATATTAATGTTTAATGTTTCTGAGAAAGAAAAAGCGGTAATGAAAACAGTTTTAAATTATTTTGGATTCTTATTAGTAAATGAAATGCCAGATATAAAATTTGATTTGTATACAGCTAAAATATTAAAAGAGATGGATAATGGCAGTCAATAACGTAGTAGACACGGTAATTATTTTTAGAATACTTAGAAAGTTAACCACTCCTTTCAATAAAACAGCTGCGTTTAAAGCAGGTGTTATAGATAAAAACGGTAGAATTTTAATTAAACCAGGTGACAGAACTGCTAATCAGAAAAAAACTATTACTCTTTTAGATAGAATGGTTTTTAATCTAAAAAGACTGCTTGCTAAAGTACCTGGTGGTAAAACACAATTAGCATCTTATATCGCAGCGTTAGCGTTGTTAAAAGAACACGTAAAGAGTACTTCTAATGACGAAACATCTAATTTATTAGTAGAGAAAATGCAGCGTCATAAGATTATTCCTCCTGTTGAATATGATCTTAGTACTCAAGAAGGTTTTATGGACGCTTGGGAAGATGCTATGTATGAAATGTATTCAGGAGCAGGTATAGGCGGTGCAATGTCTGGTATGGGTACAAATGCTCAAATTAACGCAACCGGTATGGCTGGTGTTGACCCAGTTCTGGGTAATAAAAAAATCAAGAAACGTAAAGATCTCAGAAAGATTTTAGACAAACAGTTATAATAACTTTATGTTTAGAACTATCAGCGAGAGTGTAAAAGAAGGTACCTGCCCGTATTGTGGCAAAGATGCTTTTGTGTATACTTACGAAGATAAAAGTATGTTTTTATGTCATCATTGTCAACGACATTTAGACGAAGATAAGGTAAAAAGATATGTTAACAATAATAATGATGATAGCAGGGATACAGGGGCTAGTAAGTCGGTCGCCGTCAACTATAGCTCTGTGCTACGTTCTTGTTCGGTTCTATCTGATCTTCCTGATAACCATATCAGCGTACAATATGCACGGTCTAGAAACTTCCCTTCTGATGCTTACAGCAAGCTTTATTACTGTCCGGACTTTGGAGAGGTTAGCGCATATGCCGGCATTAAGACGGTTTCATCAGAAAGATTAATACTTCCATTCTATAATAGTGACAATCAGTTATTCGGATTGCAAGGAAGATCTCTAGATGGTTCTGAACCAAGATATATTACACTTATGTTTGATAAAGAAGAAGATAAGATGTTTGGTTTAGATAAAGTCGATATTACAAAAACTTTTATATGTGTTGAAGGCCCTATAGACAGTTTATTTTTAAAAAATTGTGTTGCTATGGCTGGAAGTGATGGGTTATCTGATAAATACATTTCAAACGCTGTCCTATGCTTTGATAATGAGCCACGGAACAAGCAAATCGTTGACAAGGTGGAGAGATATATTGACAAAGGATTTAAGACAGTTGTTTGGCCAGATCATATTAAAGAAAAAGACATAAACGACATGGTACTTAAAGGTGTTGATGTTCAATCTGTGGTTGAACGCAATACCTACGCTGGTCTCGCAGCTAAAATAAAATTTAACGCATGGAAGAAGATATAATGAACAGTAAATTAAAAATCGATTATACAAGAGACAAGAATCTCACAGAATACGCTGTAGGTATGTTAGAAGATTTTTATATGAATGAAGGAGAAGCTTCTCCTCAAGATGCTTATGGGCGCGCCGCAATCGCTTGGTCGACCTTTAAAGGTGAAACAGATTATGAGCTAGCTCAACGTTTATATGATTACTCAAGTAAAAAATGGTTTATGTTTGCGTCACCAGTTCTTTCAAACGCTCCTAATGGTATTAAGAAAGATAAAGGGTTACCAATCTCTTGTTTTCTTACATATGTACCGGATACTTTAGAAGGTCTTATAAGTCATAGCTCTGAACTTAGATGGTTATCTATCTATGGCGGCGGTGTTGGTGGACATTGGAGCGATGTAAGAACCGTGAGTGATATTGCTCCAGGTCCTATGCCGTTTCTCCATACAGTAGATGCTGATATGATTGCGTATAGACAGGGTAGAACACGCAAAGGTTCTTACGCTGCTTATATGGATGTTTCTCATCCTGATATCATGGAATTTATTAACATGCGTATTCCTACCGGAGATGTTCAACGCAAAGCTCTTAACTTGCATAATGCTGTTAACATTTCAGATGAATTTATGCACTGTGTTTTTAATAACGAGCCATGGCATCTTAAAGATCCTAAAGACAACTCGGTAAAGGAGACGGTTAATGCTAGAAAATTGTGGGAACGTATTATTGAGATTAGGTTCAGAACAGGTGAGCCATATCTTAACTTTATTGATACTGCTAATAATGACCTACCTTCCAACTTGAAAAATTTAGGATTAAAAATTCATGGATCTAATCTTTGTAACGAGATACATTTACCTACATCTCATGACAGAACTGCTGTCTGCTGTCTGTCTTCTCTTAATCTGGAGTTGTACGAGGAGTGGAAAGATACCAGTATTGTCGCCGATCTTGTTACGATGCTTGATAATGTGTTGGAATACTTTATCGAAAATGCGCCGGATGCTATTTCCAGAGCGCGGTTTAGTGCGGAGAGAGAACGGTCAATCGGACTTGGTGCTATGGGATTCCATTCATACTTACAATCACAAAACATTCCATGGGAATCAGAAACAGCAAACGTAAAAAATATAGTAATGTTTGACTCTATTAAAGACGATGCAGTCAAGCAATCTAAAAAATTAGCAACTGAAAGAGGAGAATATCCAGATGGTATTGGAACTGGTCTTAGACATTCGCACCTTTTGGCAATCGCTCCCAACGCCTCTAGTGGTATCATTCTTTCTACTAGCCCTAGCATTGAGCCGATGAAAGCGAATGCATATACACATAGAACTCGTGCGGGATCGTTTTTAGTTAAAAATAATCATTTAAAGAAAGTTTTACAAAAATATGATAAAGACGATGATAAGACTTGGTCATCAATCATTACACAGAAAGGCTCTGTACAGCACCTCAGCTTCTTATCATCTAAAGAAAAAGATGTATATAAGACTGCGCAAGAACTCGATCAAATGTGGGTTGTTCAACATGCAGCTGCGAGGCAAAAATTTATATGCCAGGGTCAATCAGTTAATCTTTTCTTCCCTGCTGGAAGCGAGAGAGCCTATGTTAATAAAGTACATCTTAAAGCCTGGTCAAATGGTCTCAAAGGTTTATATTACTTACGGACAGAAGCAAAATCTCGTGCTGAGACTGTTGCAGACAAAGTCGAGCGCGTTGCGTTGGAAGACTACAAAGGTACTACCATATACGGTAAAGACGATTGCCCATTTTGTGAAATGGCAAAAGAAGAATTCCTCATGAGAGGGATTGAATTTGAATTTGTTAATATTAAAGAAATAGGTAAAACTGCGGCAGAAGTTACAGGAAGAGATGTAAAAACTGTCCCGCAAATTTACTATAATGGAGATTATATAGGAAGTTATGATGAAATGATGACTTTCTTTAATACTGGCGTTGCTTTAGAAGAAAGTGACGAGTGTAGAGCTTGTGAAGGATAAGGAGATAAAATGTCTACATATACTGAAGAATTAAAAGCTGAAATCGATAGAGTTACCCTGAAAGGTAATGCTGATAAATTAACTTTGAATAAATTATCTTCTATTATCTGGAGAATGGATCAACGTATTCAAATTTTAGAAGAAGCTATTGTTGTTGATGATAAACCTGCGAAGAAACCATCAAAAAAGAAGGATGACTGATGACTTTACTTGAAGAATCAAAAACGTATAAACCATTTAATTACCCTTGGGCTGTTGAACTAGTCAAAAGACATGAAGAAATTCATTGGGTCGAAGATGAAGCTGAACTATCAGAAGATGTTCAGGATTGGAAAACTAAACTCAATGAACAAGAGAAAGAGTTTATTACTCATATCTTAAGATTGTTTACACAATCAGATGTACAGGTAGGAGCTAACTATCATGACTTCTTAATTCCTAAATTTAAGAATAACGAAGTAAGAAACATGCTTGGTTCTTTTGCAAATAGAGAAGGTGTGCATCAAAGAGCATACGCTCTTCTAAACGATACTCTTGGCTTACCAGAAGACGACTTTCATAAGTTTCTAGAGTATTCAGAAATGGCAGATAAGATTGAATACATGCAAGATAATAATGTATCTACACACCAAGGTCTTGCTCTTGCGCTAGCACAATCTGTCTTTAACGAAGGAATGTCATTGTTTGCTTCGTTTGTAATGCTGCTCAATTTTCAGCGGTATGGTAAAATGAAAGGTATGGGTACTATTGTCGAATGGTCTATCCGTGATGAAACAATGCATGTACAAGGTAATGCAAAATTGTTTAGAACCTTTGTAGAAGAAAAGCCTAAGGTAGTCAATGATGAACTAAAGTCAAAGATTTATCAAATGGCTAAAGACTCTGTTGCTCTTGAAGATAAGTTTATTAAACTTGCGTTTAAAGGTAACTTTATCGAAGGTATTACAGAGAAAGAAGTAAAGCAATATATTAGACATATTGCTGATAGAAGACTTTTGCAGTTAGGTATGAAACCAAAATTTAACGCAAAAGATAATCCTATTCCATGGCTTGATTGGGTCCTAAATGGTGCCTCTCATGATAATTTCTTTGAAAAAAGAGTTACTGAGTATTCAGCTAATGGATTAGAAGGTAACTGGGGTGGATATGAAAAGGATGCGGCATGACACTACATGAACAAATTAAAGAACAGTATGAAAATTATCTAGCTGAAGTAGAACGATTCGAAGAAAAAGGAATTAAAGGTGCTTCAACTACTACTCGTAAAGCTCTAGGAGAAATTGCAAAACTATGTAAATCTCGAAGAGCAGAAATTCAAGATAAAAGGAATGCAATGTAATGGAAATGTTACAAGCGCTCATTAAACAATATGAAGGAGAAATGGCTGTAGCTCAAGCTACTGTTCGCATTTATATGAAACATAGTGTTGGTATTGGTGAACATCCTCAACATGCAGAAGAGATGGATACGCTTTTAGCTAAAATTGCTGATTGTCGAGACAAAATTGATGCTGCAGAATCGATGATGGATGCCAATCCTCAACTTCTCTAAAATCTTTGAGATGACTCGCTCTTAACCTTATGTTCAACATATCGTTTAAACAGAGCGGGTCATCTCTAAACTTCCATTGCAATAAAAACTCTTGCATCTTAGCATGTGACTTTGCACTAAATTCTCTTATAACCTCTTTAGTTAATTCGCCTTCAAATTCTTTTACCATAGTAGAAGAACCAAAGTATTTGTCAAATTGTTTTTGAGGTTTACCAGAATAACCTATATAATATCTGCCATCTGGAAAGTAAGTGCAATATACTCTATGAACCTTTTTAGGAACTTTTTTTCGCTTTTTCATATTATATTTATATGTGCGGTATAAACGGAATTACAAAACCTAATCAAGAATCCAGAATCGAAAAGATGATGGAGTTTACACATAGAAGAGGACCGGATGGCTCTGATGTAAAATCTAATAAGTATGTTACTTTTGGTCATAATCTTTTAGCAATATTTTCTGATGTTGAAAGCTCTGTGCAACCATATGTTTATGAAGATAGTTTATTAGTGTTTAACGGAGCAATCTATAACTATGAAGAGCTTGATGAATGGAATTGTAAATCAGGAACAGATACTGAAGTTCTAATTAAAGGTCTATATCATTATGGTGTTAAATTTATGGAACGCTGTGAAGGAATGTGGGCTTTTGGTTTTCATAAAGATGGTGTAACTACAATTTGTAGAGACCATTTTGGTATCAAACCATTGTATTATAGACACAATGCAGATGAATTAATTTTCTCTTCATCTATACATGCTTTAGAAGTAGAGAATAAAAAATTAGATCCGTATGCATTTGCTTTATACAATACGTTTGGTTATGTTCCAGGATATCTAACACTCATAGATGGGTGTTACAAGCTATGTCCAGGTGAATTTCTAGTATACTCTAGTGGTAGTATGCATACAGGTAACTTATGGTCTAATGAAAAGTTTGGTAATAAAAATTATACTAAGCAAGAATTTAACGATAAGCTAGAAGCAGCTATTACTAAAAGTAGAGTAGGTATCAGACAAAGAGGTGTGTTTTTGTCAGGTGGCTTAGACTCTACTTCCGTTGCACATTATCTTAAAGAGAAGAATACATTTACAAACAGATATAGAACTTTTACAGCCGCTGTTAATGATGACGCAGATGTTGCTTCTAAGATGGCAGAGGAATATAATTTTAATCATGAAGAGGTAATGATAACTCCCCAGAACTTTTACGAAAGTATAGATGATTCTTTGTCAAGTATAGAGCTGCCAGTGTTTAATAAATCAACTCCTGCATATTACTATATGAATAAAGTAATGAGAGAAAGAGGAACTATTGTAACTTACTCTGGAGACGGCGGAGATGAAATGTATACTGGTTATGCTATTCATGGTGATTATGGTAAATCTACAGATCCTATAGAAGATCACTTCTTAACGTGTGGGTGGAAAAAAGGTAAAGGTCTTACTCTTAACTACGATCAATTATATCTTACTAGTCAAAGTTACCAAGCATACATGCATAACTGGTTTCCTAAATCAGTATTTGGTGACGATCATGTTAATAACTGTCTATTCGTTGAAATGATTACTAGAGTTGCTGAAGACTTTTTAACTCGTAATGATAAGTTTGGTTCACATTTTGGTATGGAAGGAAGATTTCCTCTACTTAACATGCCTTTCTATAGATATGTTATGTCTATTCCTTCTGCTGTTAAGCTTATGAACTTAGATGAAAGTAAATTTAAACCTGGTGAATATAAGTTATTAGCTAGAGAAGGATTAAAGGATATTCTTCCAAAATATGTTATCGAAAAAGGTAAATCAGGATGGACTATTCCTGATGCAGAATGGCGTAAAGTAGAAGTTAGCTTTATAAGCAAAATGAGAAAAATTATCGAAGAACCTCTTGGTAACAAGTTAGATAATGTTATTGATTGGAATAAGTCAAATGGACCTAAGACATTTTATGCAGCAGCTTTTTTCAAACAATGGCTAAAAAAATATAATATTTCCCTATAAATATATAGTACAAGATTGATGATCGTGTACGGAATAAACGGGCTGGACGTGGGGGCAGTACCCACCGCCTCCACCATAAATGCATCGGTACCATGCGTAGACCCTTTAAATCAAGAGGCTCGTGTGAGTAGGGATAGGTCGGCAGGGCTAAGAGAATGGATGTGTAACTGCCGATGCATTTATGATGGGGGCGAAATAGGATCGACAGACGTAGTAAAAGTATCCGTAGATCGAAGTACATTAAAGTAACTGCAAAACGCAAGTCTACTTTCGCTTCAATCTTTGGCGTGAAGAAAGAGGTTACCTCATCTTCTGCTCAAGCTCTTGCAGCAATCGCCTAGTTGATTTAAGTACAACTAGCGGGGTTTTGGAGAATTTTATCCTGGCAACAGAAAAAATTCTCACTTTACCTTATAAATATATCAGACGTCGATTAATCGAGTCTATTAAACTGTCCATAAAACGGAGGTTATCATGACAGGAACTTACGCACTGCCTAGACAGGCATTTATCGGGTTTGATCGAATCTTTGATCAGCTCGAATCAATCCACAGCCAAGCTAAGGATACTTATCCACCACATAATGTTGTTCGCGAAAGTGAATTTCAATATATTGTGGAACTAGCCGTTGCAGGATTCACCGAACAAGATATCAATCTAGAAGTTAAAGATCATATTCTTACTGTTACAGCTCAACGTGAACAACGTAGAGATCAGTCTAAGTATATGCATAAAGGTATCAGCGCTCGGAAGTTCAAAAAGTCATTTCGTCTCTCAGAATATACTGAGGTACGAGGAGCTGAAATGAAGGATGGCATACTTGCGATTGGCCTCGAAGTAGTCCTTCCCGAAGAGAAGCGTCCCCAGACAATTCAAATTAATAGTCATAAGGGGAAACAAAATGACAACAATAGTAATGAAGGGCTATTCATTAGCTCTTAAAGAAACAGCTACTATCTTTTTTAGTGGTATTTTTAGATGGATTGGTTCTATCGGTTCAGCAATTCAAGTGTCTCGTCAGATGGCAGCTAATGAGCAAATTGCTCGTCATATGCTTCATGAGTATCCAGAGCACACATACTATAGCTTACTTGCAGAACTTAATCATAAGACAATGGTGAGGTATACAAAAGATGTGTAGTTTTATTAAAAAATTATTCACTATGGATAAACCATCAAAGTCTAATCATCAACCACTAAAGTATCGTGAGTATCAATATTCACTTTCAGAACTTGAGCGTAGGCTTAATGCTGAAGTTCAAGGTTATGGGACAAGATACTAATGTGGCCATACACTGAAGAAGAGAATGATCGATTAAAATAATAAATATAAGGAGTGGGTAACTGCTCCTTATTATTTTATGGAGGTTGTATGAGTAACGCTAAATGCAAATCTTGTGGACATTCATGTCATTGCAATAAAGAATGTAAAGAGTGTGTAAACGATATATGTTATAATTGCAAATGTAACGAAGAAATTCCGTCAACATTTTTAAAGAGAAATTAATGGTTACAATTACCGAATCAGCTAAACTCTACTTAAAAAAAGTAGGTCAACCTAATGTCTATCTATCTGTAAAAGGAGGAGGGTGTTCTGGTTTTACATATGTATGGGAAATGTCAGATGCTGAACCTACAATAGAAAATCTTGTTGTCGATGAAATGGCAGAGATGTTTGTTCTAGGTTGTACTATAGATTATGTAGAAGAATTAGGCGGGTCGTTTCTTAAAGTTATTAACCCAAACGCAACTGCTTCATGTGGATGTGGAGAAAGTTTTGCCGTATAAATATATGTAAAGGAGAATTAAATGCCACCTCGTAATCATAAAAAATGGATAGATACTCCAAAAGTAGAATATATTAGTAGTGAATGTTATAACAGTTTTGAAATTTATCAAGCAGAACAAGAACAAATTTTTAGTAAAGTTTGGGTTCCTATGTGTCACAAGTCTGAGTTACCTGAGGCTGGTAATTTTAGAACAACACAGATTGCTGGTCAAAATGTTATTGCAATAAACAATGGTGATTCAATAAAATCATATCTTAACCCAGGCAAGTTTAACTCTCCTGCTGGCTCTATGACAAGAGTTCAATTCTTAATGGATGATTATACACCTCTTCATACTGAAGTTAAACACGGAGGTATGGTGTGGACAACATTAGATTCTAACCCATCACAAAGTGTAGATGAATGGACAGCTGGTGCATTTGATTGTATTGCAGATGCCATTGACACAGAAGAAATGGAAGTGTTCCATTATCATAAAGCAGTTATAGATACTAATTACAAACTATGGCATGATACTAACTCAGAGTTCTATCATGACTTTATGCATTATTTTAATAGAGTGAGTGGATTCAATGACGAGTATTTCGCTAGAAAAAATATCCCTTTTGATAATGGTCATGTTAACGTCAGCAGCTTTACTGTTAACTATGAAGAGTATGATGGATTTGAAGATCGCGGGGAACTATCTTTTCCCAATCTGCCGCCCAACCAGTGGTACATGGTTGACCTCTTTCCAGGATTCAACTTTAACCTCCGCGGGAGTGCATATCGTTCAGACTCAGTAACTCCATTAGGTCCTAACAAAGTACTTATAGAGTTTAGAGGTTATGGTCTTCTTAAAGATACACCAGAAGAAAGACAAACAAGAATCAAACATCACAACTCTATCTGGGGTCCGTTTGGACGTAACTTACACGAAGATCTAATTGGTGTTGCTGGACAAGGAACAACTATGAGAGAAGGTACTGAGCCAAGAAACATTCTTCATGGTAGGCACGAGAACAGTACTATTCACGACGAAGTAGGTATGAGACATTATTACAGCGCTTGGGCAGACATGTTAGGTGTAAGCACTCAAAAACCTGTTGTTGCATCGTATTAAAGTTTTATTAAGTTCCATACTAAATCCTTTATTAAATGTATAATATTGTTTAAATATTGCGTCTTAACAAAGGAGTATCTCATGAAAAGACTAGTACTAACAATGGCAGCTATCTTGCTATCAACATCTGCATATGCTAGAGATCAAATCTCTATCGTAGGTTCATCTACTGTATATCCATTTGCAACTACTGTTGCTGAAAAATTTGGACAACTTGGATCAAATAAAACACCCGTTATCGAATCTACTGGTTCTGGTGGAGGTATGAAAATCTTCTGTAAAGGCGTTGGCACAAATTCTCCTGACATTACAAATTCAAGTCGCGCAATTAAACCAAAAGAAGCAAAAATGTGTGCTGACGCTGGTGTTACTCCAATTGAAAGACTAATTGGTTATGATGGTATTACAATTAGTAGTAGTAAAGCAGGAACACGATATAGTCTGACTAAGAAAGAAATCTTTCTTGCTGTTGCCGCTCAAATTCCAGATGGTAATGGTGGATGGAAAGCAAATGATTATTCAAAATGGTCTGACATTAATCCAGATCTTCCAAACAAAAAAATTGACATTATGATTCCTCCAACAACATCTGGTACTCGTGATGCTTTTATAGAATTGATTATGCATGAAGTTTGTAAGAAAATGGGTCTTCCTAAAAAAGGCGCAGATGGTTACAAACAAATGTGTACTGCAGTTCGTACAGATAACCAGCATGTAGTTCAAATGGGTGAGAACGATAATCTTATTATTGAAAAACTTCTTAAAGACGAAGACCGTTTAGGTGTTTTTGGATTTAGTTTTCTAGATCAAAATAGAGACAGAGTTCATGCAGCAACTATTGACGGTGTTCTTCCTGAGTTTGAAACAATTGCTGACGGTTCATATGGTGTAAGTCGTCCATTGTATTACTACATAAAGAAAGAGCATATTGGTATTATTCCAGGTATCGAAGAGTTTGATGCAATGTTCTTAAAATTAAGTGATCCCGATGGTCCACTGGTAGAACAAGGCCTAATTCCTTTATCAAAATAACATAAAAAAACTATAGCACCTCCTATAATGATAATATAGAAACGTAGGAGGTGTTATGTCTTTCAGTCATCAATCAGATATTATTAATACTAAAGGTCATCACCTTGTAGGTGTTGTATGGCCTGTTACGGGTTCTAAAGGTGATAGTTATCAAGTTGAGATGACTAACTGGGGCTTTGAATGTAATTGTGTTGCTTATCGTAAATGCAAACATATTAAGTCAGTAGAAGAAAAATTCAACGATTAAATATATAATATACACAGGTAGCACCTGCATGTAAAACAGCTAGGAGATAAAATGAACGATCTATTAAGTAGGTTGAAGAAGACTTCAACCGTAAAGCAATCTGAGGTACTCTCAAAGTCTAAACTATTCAATAAGAAAGATATGTGCCCTACTGATGTACCTATCTTAAACGTAGCATTATCAGGAAGTGTAGACGGCGGACTATCATCAGGTCTTACTGTTATTGCAGGACCATCTAAACACTTTAAATCTAATCTCGCTCTGCTTATGGCAGGCGCTTATCTAAAGAAGTACAGCGACGCTGTTTGTCTTCTCTACGACACAGAGTTTGGTATCACTCCCGAATACCTAAAGTCTATGAGCGTAGACCCAGAGCGAGTCCTTCACACTCCTGTTGAACATGTCGAACAGTTAAAGTTTGATATTACTAGGCAGCTTGAAGCGGTTGAGAGAGACGAGAAAGTAATTATCGTTATTGACTCTGTCGGCAATCTAGCTTCTAAGAAAGAGTTGGAGGACGCATTAAACGAGAAGTCTGTAGCAGATATGTCTAGGGCTAAAGCGTTAAAATCTCTATTTAGAATCTGTACACCGTATTTGACTACTAGAGATTTGCCTATGATTGTTATTAATCATACCTATCAAGAGATTGGTTTGTTCCCTAAAGAGATTATGTCTGGTGGTACTGGTATCTACTACTCAGCTAATCAAATCTTCTTTATGGGCCGCCAGCAAGAAAAAGACGGTAAAGATGTAGCTGGTTATAATTTTATGATTGGTGTAGATAAATCTAGGTTTGTAAGAGAAAAAACTAGACTGCCTTTATCTATTAGCTGGGAAGGTGGTATTAATAAATGGTCTGGTTTATTAGATGTAGGTCTAGAAACCGGTTGGATTCGTAAACCTGCTAATGGATGGTTTGAAGGTTTTAACCCTACAACAGGTGAAATCATAACCGATAAAAAACGTAGAGATGCTACTAATACTGCAGACTTTTGGTTACCCATATTTAAAGAAGGATACGCTGATGCTATTAGAAAACGTTTTTCTATTAGTGAAGTGAAAGCTGTTGTAGAAGATATAGAAGAAGATGAGGAAGTAAACGATGAAGCCGAATCCTAAAAACTTTGAAGCTTTTTTAGATCCGGAAGGCGGCGAATGGATTAAAATTAAAACAGGTAAGTATAAAGATACTATCTGGCGTCCAGCTGATATGCAAATGGAAGGTGATGATAAAGTTACCTTTCAAGCAGAGTTTTTAACTCCTCCGCCTGAAGATGGAGTTATGTTTGAAAAAGTAGCTATACAGATGATTAATGATATTATGAAAGAAATGGTATGAGAACTGCAGTTGTAATTCCTGCTAGATTAGAGTCTACTAGATTTCCTGAAAAGATGTTAGCTAAAGTGACTAAAGAGCATAGCCTTATTCAAAGAGTACATCATTGGTGTTGTTGTTTTAATGCTAGAGAAGATGTTTATGTTGCAACAGATAGTAAAAAGATAGCATCATTGTTTCCTGGTAAAGCTATTATGACAAGTCCTGATTGTGTTAATGGAACAGCTAGAGTTGCTGAAGCTGCTCGTGAGTTAGATTATGATAACTTTATTAACGTACAAGGGGATATGGTTGACGTTCCTCATGTATTTGATATGTTAATAGGTCGTTTACTTAACTATGATGTAGCAACTGTCTATACTCATATGAATGATAAGCAGCGTCAAGATCCAAACTCAGTTAAATTAGTCCATAATCTCATGACAGCTCAATGGTTTGCCAGAGGGATTACTGGTTATGGTGATTGGCATTTAGGCATATATGCATATAAAAAATCAGCGCTAATGGCTTATAATCATCTTACAGTATACGAACCAGAGATGGCTGAATCTTTAGAGCAGCTAAGATGGTTACAGAACGGTTATCAAATAGGTGTTGTGCATACAAGTGATCCATGCGCAGAGATTAATACAAAAGAGGACTTATTAAATTGGCAGTTGACTCACCAGAACTAAGAAAAGGTATTTTATATAATCTGCTTAAAAGTGATGAGTATTGTCAAAAAGTATTACCCTTTCTCACAAAAGATTATTTTACTGAGAAGCATGAAAGGATAATATTCGAAGAAATCTATAACTATTATGCTAGCTATAATAATGCCCCTAACCAAGCTGCTATAAAGATAGAAGTAGAGTCTCGTAATGACTTGACTGAGTCTGTTTATAACGAGACTATGAAACTATTAGATGCAGATGTAGAACCTATATCTAAAGTTGACTTCTTAGTTAATAAAACTGAGCAATGGTGTCAAGAAAGAGCTATTGTAGAAGCGGTATATAAAGCTGTTAACGTTATCGGTGGAGATGATAAAAAGACTCCTATGTCTGCGTTACCTGATTTACTTACTCAAGCTATATCTACATCGTTTGATAAATCTGTAGGTCATGATTATATAGACGAAGCAGATGATAGATGGGAGTTCTATAATCGCAAAGAGCTTAAGATTCCTTCAGGTTTAGAGCATATGGATTATATTCTTAGAGGAGGTTTTCCTTCTAAAACTCTAGGTGTTATTATGGCTGGTACTGGTGTAGGTAAGTCATTGTTTATGTGCTCTATGACTGCTAATCTTGTAGAGTCAGGTCATAACGTATTGTATGTTACTATGGAGATGGCTGAAGAGAAGATAGCTCAACGTATCGATCAGAACTTACTTAACCTTAATAATGAAGAATTAGAAGTTATAGCAAAGGATTCGTTTCTTAAACGCTTTGATAATCTTAAAATGAAAACTAAAGGTCAACTTGTAGTCAAAGAATATCCTACTAAATCTGCGCATGCTGGTCATATTAGAGCTCTACTAAAAGAGCTAAAGCAGAAAAAAGACTTCGTACCTGATCTTGTTTGTATTGATTATCTTAATATCTGTCAGTCTATGAGTGCTAATAAACAGGCTAACTCTTATGAACAGATTAAATCTACTGCTGAAGAGCTTAGAGCTCTAGCTATGGAGTTTGACGTACCTGTACTAACTGCTACTCAAACTAACCGTCAAGGTTTTAGTGATGCTGATGTAGAGCTAACTTCTGTATCAGAGTCTTTTGGTCTTCCTATGACCGCTGATTATTTCTTTGCTATGACCACTACTGATAAGCTAAGAGATGAAGGTTTAATTAGATTTACTCAGCTAAAGAACCGCTACGGTGATCCAGCTGATAGACGAAATTGGTTATTAAACGTAGATTATGCTAAAATGAAAGTTATTGATCTAGAAAACCAACCTACTTCTATAGAAGCTCAAAACGATGCTATCGCAAATCCACAAACTGATACCAGACCTATTATGGATATTAACTGGGAGTAGACATGAAGGGCATGCCTTTAGAAGATTTCCAGAGAGAGTGGAGAGATTTAAATCTTGATGAGCTTTGGATCTATAACAAACTAGAACTATCAACTTTGTTAGGTTATAATTGTGGTCCTATAGGAGTTGAAGTACCTACACCAGGTTGGTATATAGTTCGTCCACCTATTAACTTATTAGGTTTAGGTTTAGGTGCTGAAAAAGTTTGGATAGATAAAGTTACTGACCATCTTACTGTAGGTCATTTTTGGTGCGAGTGGTTTGAAGGTAGACATCATAGCGTAGACTATGAAAAAGGTAAATGGGTTAGAACTACTACAGGTGATCAATTTAAGTCTGATTTAACTAAATGGAGTAAATGGTATAAAATAGATTATAAAATTCCATTTCCTTCTATAATTAGTCAGTTTAAGAATAAGCTTTATGTAAACTGTGAGTTTATAGGTGATAAACTTATTGAGGTTCATTTGAGAAATAATCCTGATTTCTCTTATAATAATAATGTCTTTATACCCGTATGGGAAGGTGACGATATTAGTCCTCCAGACGGTTATATCTATGTAGAGACACCTGATAAGAATGGTAGAATAGGAGCTTACGTTGATATTACTTGATTATTCATCTATTGCGATGTCGTCTATTATGGTTAGGGTTGATGACTTTCAAGAACAACCAGAACTAGTACGTCATCAGATCTTCAATATTATTCGTCAATATAACGAACGATTCAGAGGCGAGTTTGGCGAGATGGTTATAGCTATGGACCATACTCATATCTGGCGTAAGAAAACATTTCCTCAGTATAAAGCTAATCGTAAGAAGCAACGTAAAGAGTCTAAGCATGATTGGAATGCTATCTTTACTATGATGAACGATGTTAGAGAAGAAGTAGAAACTTATTCTCCTTATCGTTGCATTCGTATAGAATCTTGCGAAGCTGACGATGTTATTGCAACTATTATTGAAGCTAAGAACGATCCTAGCCCTACTGTCATTGTATCTCCAGATAAGGACTTTGTACAGCTACAGAAGTATCCTAACGTCAAGCAGTTCTCTAATATTCAGAAGAAATGGGTAGAACCTGACGTTGATCCTATTACCGACTTAGAAGTTAAAGTACTTAAAGGTGATATGGGTGATGGAATTCCTAATGTAATGTCAGATGATAATGTATTAGTAGAAGAGAATGCCAGACAGACTCCTCTGCGTAAAGCTAAGATGGATATGTTAATGGCAGATCCAGAAGCTCTAGGTACTACTATTGCTCGTCGTATTATTCGTAATAGAGATATGATTGACCTGTCTAGAGTTCCTCAAGATCTTAAGTCAGAGATATTAGAAGCGTTTAACTTACCTGCTAAAGGTTCGATAAACAGCTTAATGTCACTCTTTACTAAGCATCAAATGAAGCTATTGATAGAGAGTCTCCAGGATTTCGAAGTAAGATAAATACGATGGATCCAAATATTAATTAAGAAAAGGAGATCTCTTAATGACTTACGTAAAACCAACCACTAATTTATCTACATCAGGTGGTCCTCAGGCATCTTCAGACTCAGACATTCTTGTAGTTGACGGTGTTAATGCTACTTTTGGTACTGCTGTTCAAGTATCAAGTGCTGGGTATGGTGTAACAGGTAATGATGGCACTAATACATTTGAAGTTCTTGATGCAATGCCAATGGGTAGAGCAGCAACACAGAATTCAATTGAAGCTGCATCTAACGTTAATTTCGCTAATGAAGACTTTTTGACTAGTGGTGAAATTAGTAGCCTAGCCGATGGTGCATACCATCAAGCTGGTTCTGATCAAACATAATGCCTACAGCAGTTTTTACCTTTGGTAGGATGAACCCTCCTACAACAGGTCATGAAAAACTGGTAAATAAAGTGAGAGCGGTCGCTAGAGTGCACAAAGGCGACCCTCTCATCTATCTGTCTCATACTCAAAATAAAAACAAAGACCCTATAGATTATGACGATAAGGTCAAATTCGCTAAAAAAGCTTTTGGTAACATTGTTAAAATGTCTAGAGCAAATACTATAATAAAGGTATTGCAAGAGCTAGAAAAAAAGTATGATGAAGTTGTTATGGTTGTAGGTTCAGATAGAGTGCAAGGTTTTAAAGAACTTATTAACAAATATAACGGTAAAGACTATTCGTTTGATACTATAAAAGTAGTATCAGCTGGTGAGCGTGATCCTGATGCTGATGATGTAAGTGGAATGTCAGCATCTAAGATGAGAGAATTAGCGACTAATGAAGACCTTAAAGAGTTTAAATCAGGTCTTCCTAGAAATCTGCAAAGAGATGCAGAAAATATTATGAAAAGTGTAAGAAAAGGACTAAATTATGAACAATATCAAGCCCCGGGACATGCAAGTCTTCGAGATACTAGACGAGATCAACTCACTTAAGAGTGACGATCTTAAAATTAAAACCCTAAAAGAAAGATACTACGATCATACTCCTCTTCATAGAGTATTGAAGATGAATTTCTGTAAAACTATTGTACCTATGCTTCCAGATGGTATCCCTCCTTTCAATAGGAACGATGTAGCTGATGGTCCTAACAGATCATCGTTATGGGAATATTTACGTATTTTTCCTGTTATTGTTCGTTCAGGTCAATCTGTTAAGATGAGACCGCTTCAAATTGAAAAAATGTTTATTGAAATGTTAGAAGCTGTTGATCCTTTAGAAGCAGATATTATTTGTATTGCTAAAGATAAAGCTCTAAACGATAAGTTTGATATTAATGTAGATGTAGTTAAAACTGCGTTTCCAGCATTGAATATTGAAAATAATTCTATTGTAACTCCTCCTTCTCCTAAGACTAGTGAAGAAAGAGCTGCTGAATTTTTAGAGCAAGCAGAGGTGAAGAAAGCTGAAGCTAAAAAACTAAATCAAGAAGCCAAAAATTTAATTGCTAAAGCGAAAGAGCTAGCAAATGAAGATGCTTGAGCAAACACAAGTATCATTTGATATTTCTAAACTTAAACCAGTTATTAGTGAACAATCGTTTGATTTACACTATAACCATATCTACTCTGGGCATATTGATCGTTTTAATAAAGGAGAAGGAGATATTCCCTTTGATAAAGCTGGTGCATTTTTACACAAACTTTATTTTGAGAATATAAGAGAATCAAGACTTAATAATATTCCAACAGGTAGAGTATTGAGTAATATTGAATTAAGGTATGGTACATATGATAGATTCTTATCTTCTCTAATCAATAAAGCAGAACAAATTCAAGGTAACGGTTGGTTGTTTATGAACCATAGCGGATATATTAATATTATTCCTAATAATAGAATAGTAGATAACGCTGTGCTTGTTATAGATTGCTGGGAACACGCGTATATTTTTAACTATGGAAATGATATTTCAAGGTATATTCAAGGTTTTATTAACATCATAAATTGGGATGTAGTAAACAATAGAATCAATACTATAAATAGTTTAAAGAAAGAGCGTTATGAACATAGTAAAGTTTGAATTATTTGAAGCAGCAGATTCTAAACAGAATCTTCATATGACTCATGCTGATGAAGATGTCTTCGAAAGAGGAGATGTAGGCGCTAAAGCTGCTATTGAATTTTTAAACGATTTCTTAAACAAAGTAGGAACAAATCACGCTGACTTAACCGTTAAGTGGGATGGAGCTCCTGCTTTGTTCGCAGGTTATGATCCTAAAGATGGTAAATTTTTTGTAGGAACTAAATCTGTCTTTGCTAAGAATCCAAAACTTTATAAGACAGAGAGAGATATCACTGATAACGAACAGGGTGGTAAAGCTGATAAACTTAAAGTAGCTTTAAAAGAATTACCTAAGGTTGGTATTCCTAAGAACACAGTTCTTCAAGGAGATATGATGTTCTCTAAAGGTGACCAAAAATATGAAACTATTGATGGCCAGCGATTTTTAACGGTACATCCTAATACTATTGTTTATGCTTGGCCTTCTGAAAGCGATGTAGCTAAGACAATTGCTAATGCTAATATGGGTATTGTATGGCATACATCTTATTCTGGAAGAGGTGATCTATCTACTTATTCTGCTTCGTTTGGAGTAGATGTAAATAGACTAAGAAAAACTAGAACCTGTTGGATGGATGATGCATACTTTAAAGGAGCTGAGATAGGTTTTTCAGAGGTTGAATATCGCTCTCTTAAAGGTCATATAGATAAAGCAGACCGTTTAATTGGTGGTTTTGATAAAATTGTAGATATTATGAATACAATACCATCTTCAGCTGCAGGAGCTAATGTTAAGACTTTTATCAATAGTAGAATTAGAGCAGGTCAACTTCCTAATCCAAGAACCGCAGCAAGAGATTATATTGAGTACTTGAAAGAGTATTGGGAACTTAGAGTTATTTCTAAGGTAACTACTGATACTGCTAAAGAAACTAAAAGAGCTGCTCTTAAACAACTTATAGATGATCTCAACAGAAACATGAGTACTTTAGTTAAATCGTTTTCTTACGTAGATGAGATTACTAAAGCTAAAATGCTTGTTATCGATAAGTTAAATATGATAAATAATCAGAAGACATTCGTTCTTACAAAAGACGGTTTCAGAGTTACAGAACCAGAAGGTTACGTAGCTATTAACACAGAGAGAGGCGAAGCAGTTAAATTAGTAGATAGACTTAATTTTTCTCATTTTAACTTCTCATCAGAATATATTAAAGGCTGGCAACGATGACAGATTTTTACGCAAATTATATTACTAAAACTACTTTTGATCCTGAATCACATTCAACAAGATCAAAAATGGATGAGCATCATGAAAAAGATGAAAATGGTAAGGTCATTGAGCATCCAATTGAAGAAGATAGTGGTAGCAGTATGAGCTCATTTCAAGGGCGATCATATCAAAGACAGTATGGTGACAATACTGGTGTAAACCCTCACAATCACGAAGCGCATGCAAAAGCAGCTTTTAAAAGTGGTATGAGATCAAAATCAGCTATTGTTAAACACGTTGAAAAGAAAACTGGTCAAAAGATACATCCTGACGTTCATAAAATGATTCATAACTCAAAAGATATGAAAGAAGCTGCTACTGATGAAAAGAAGAAGCCTGCTTCTAAAACTCCTAAAGTTGAAGTAGAACCTACCGTAGTTCCTGAAGAGCTTCATGGAGATCAGCATAAATTAGATCACAATAAAGACAAAAAGATTGATAAAGCAGACATGAAAATGGTCCGCAAAAAAGGCGCTGTTTCTGAAGATGATGAACATATTGAAGAAGGTACTTTTAAAGTACAAGTCGAAGGTCTTCCTATGATGTATATCGAAGGAGGTTCAGCAGGTACTATTAAATCTCAGCTTCGTAAAAAATTTAAAGATCCAGATGCTGTAGTTAGTATTGAGCGTATTACTTCAGCTGAAAAGAAAAAAGAACTTCGTGCCAAAGTTTCTGAGGGAATGTATAAAGATTTAGACACTGAAAAGTCAGAGCCTAAGCCTAGACCTGCTTCTGTTGTTAAAGCTGCTTTTAAAAAACGCAGACAAACTGATGAAGCAATGATTATTCGTTCTAAAAAATCAGCTTCAAATTTAAGAAGGTCTTCAGCTTCAAGAGACTCTGGTGTAAAAGAAGATCAAGCTGCTATGGATGCTTACCTTAAAAAAGGTGGTAAAATTACCAAAGTGCCAGCAGCTAAAGCTCAAGGTTATCATGGTAAAGATGATTTAGGTACAGGTCAGCATGGTATGCTCAATAAAAGTGATACTTCATCAATGCCAACTCGTAAAAAAGTTAAATCAATGGAAGGTGTTGAGCAAGTAGACGAGCTTGATAAAAAGACTATGGCTTCATATACTAAAAAAGCTGTAAATGATGTTGATAATCGTTCTTTTACTCAAGGTATGAGAGATAACAACCCCACTCATACAGATGCTGATAGAAAAAATAACAGAAAGATTGCAAATCGTCGTAAAGGTATTAGCAGAGCTGTTAATAAGATGTCTTCAGAAGGATTTGCTAACGCAGCTCAACAGGCAGCTGTTATGGCTAAGCTCAAGAAAGATGGTAAGTATAAAGGTGAAGATACTACCAACGAAGAAAAAGATACCCATGTAACTAAAGACGGTAAAACTGCTAAGAAAGGTCTTTGGTATTATATGAACAAGCGTAAAAAAGCAGGAACAAGTAGACCTGCAAGCGCTGGTACAGTTTCAGCAAAAGCTATGAAAGATTCGCAATAATAAAACAAAAAAAAGTAAACTTTTTTCCAAGGGCCTTGAAAACATTGAGTTTTTGAGGCCCTTTTTTAGTTGATCTTTCTATAAAAGTAGTATATAATATATGTATAGAATGAGAAACGAGGAGAATACTATGGAATATACAGTTTACCAATTTGATAGCAAAGATTTTTTTGAAGATGGTCAATCTAAGTCAAAAGCTCATGCTGATAAGCTTTTCAATATTACATTCTATGGTAAGGTAGATGGTAACGATCTTTTTATGTATCGTCCTGTTGCTAATATTACTGCTAACAGTCTTGAAGAAGTATTTGAGATTGGTAATATTGGTCCTGCAGAAAAGATTGACGTTTATAATAAAATGAAATCTGTTTCTATCGGAGATATCATCTTAGACGAAGATGGTAACTATATGGTTGTTGGTCAGGAAGGTTTTCATAGCCTTCCAGAAGTTGGGGAGGCTGCGTAATGGGTATTTGGTTAGATAGAACTTGTGGTGATCTTGAAGTTGTTATTGATAAGCTAAACGAAAAGGTACCTATGCAAGGTGCTTGTGAGAAGAAATTCACAAAGAATAAAAGGCTGGATCGTTTTCGTAGAGCACAGAATGTAATTCATGACATCTTTAACAACGGTCTTATGAACAGAGGCCGTGAGCTCAAGATGTTTGGTATTACTACTATGGAGCTTGGTATAGCTAATCATGGAACTGATTGGGATCGTATTGAGAATATGTTAGCTCCTATTTTTCGTGAGATAGTTATGGATGCTGTTCTTGAGCAGTTTGGTCGTCAAGGATATTTAGATGTATGTCACAATCGTTCATCTTCTATCGTTTCAAAAGCTGTATCAGAAGGTAGAGTGTAATGAAAAA